>Ga0351907_1109_pt2 | contig 20868 bp, 18 predicted proteins | sample BONcelHT113001E6_FD_206861 | JGI IMG/M metagenome (GOLD analysis project Ga0351907, IMG submission 206861) | Enriched cells from coal bed in the Powder River Basin, Montana, United States - BONCAT cells T11 rep1 HSBNCT.T11.300.1.E6 ... | reverse complement strand
AGGTAATGAGTCCCCGCAACAGGTACTCCTCGAGGAAGCCGGCAAAACTCCGCTCGGTCGGCTCGGGCAGATCATCGGGAATACCGATGAAGGCCTGCCGTTCGTAATCGAAGGGCGATGCCAGGAGCAGTTCCGTCACCCGCTGTTTATCCAGCAGATCGATTCCGGTCATCTTTTTCAGATAGTCAAACCTCTCACCCACCGCCAGTGTCGCGGAAGTGACGACCACCGTCCGGAACTTGTCCAGCACCACCGACTTGATGGATTGCGCCACTGCGATGGGAGAAGAGCAGAGTCGCACGGTCATGCCCTTGGGACCGTTACTGACCTCGAACCAATGACAGACCCGGTCGCTACGCAGCGTAAAAACTCCCAGATCCTGGATAACTCCCTCCAGTCGGCCTCGTATTCCGCGCAGGTCAATCAGGCTGCCGGAAAGTTTTGCAAGGACCGAATCGGGAAGCTGCTCACAGACCTTTAAGAAGGCCCGCAGGATCGCCACATATTCGGTCAGATCCTTCACCAGCCGCTGCACCGACTCTTCCGCCCTTTGCCAGAAGGGATCGGCATATACTGTCGCGGTGAGACGCAGCTTCCGTTCACCCGGGCCCTTTTTGTCATTTTTCAGATAGGCGAGCAGGTCAAACCCCAGGGAATCGAGCACCTTGGTCACGTTGTCCGCCAGAACAGTCCTTTGCGGCAGCAGCCTTTCTTCCAGAAGAGCCGACAATTCCATAAACTGGGCATCCAGTTCTTCCGGAATCTCGCGAGAAATCCTGCTCGACAGTTGTGGCAGGATTCCCCTCTGGGCCTTGCGCGGATGCTGAAGCCGGCCAAGGATCTGCAGCAGTCCCTGTCGTGAGGTACGGGAGGAAAAAAAGCTGGTAGCCGTATCCTCAAGATGGTGTCCCTCATCGAAGATCAGCCGGGTAAAGGGGGGCAGGATGGCCGACGAATCGTAACCGGTTTCATTGCGCAGCGCCACATCCGCCAACAGCAGGGCGTGGTTGACCACCAGCACGTCGGCCCCGGCTGCTTCGCGGCGGGCAGTATAGAAAAAGCATTTCCCGTAGTGGGCACACTTGACCCGGCCGCATTGGTCGGCCTCACAGCAGACCTCCTGCCAGATTTCGTCGCGGGGAATGAAACTCAAATCGTTCCGACAGCCCTCGCCGGTCTTGCGACTCCATTCCACCAGAGCTTCCAACTCGCCGGCAGTTCCCTCTTCCTTGAACAGGGAAGGCTCGGTCTCGATGGCCTTCAATTTCCGCAGGCAGAGATAATTGGAACGACCCTTGACAAGCACGGCCCGAAAGGAAAGCCCGCCCTTTTGCTGCAGGAAGGGGATATCTTTCTTGATCAACTGTTCCTGGAGATTGATGGTATTGGTGGAGATGACAATCCGTTCACGGTTGCGAACGGACCAGAGTACTGCCGGGAGAAGATAGGCCAGGGACTTGCCGGTGCCGGTGCCCGCCTCGATCAGGGCCACCCGTTCCCGGTTGAAGGCCTCGGCAACGTCAAAGGCCATTCGGGTCTGCTCGTCCCGATGCTCGTAGCCTTCAAGGTTGCGGGAAAGAACGCCTCCGGGAGCAAAAAACTGTTCGATCTCCGGAAAAGACAGGTGCTCGACAGTCTTGCGGGCAAAGGGGCGTACCGCCTGGTAGCACCTCTGTGCCGCGTTGTCGATGATGTAGAAACCAACCCCCTGGTTGCCGAGGATGGAAGCGATTTCCAGATCCGGTTGCGACGGGGTCAAATCTCCGGAGGGATGGTTGTGAAGCACCACATCGCCGAAGGATGTGGCGACAATGATGGCGGCAACCGCATCACGGCTGCCCCGTGCAAGAGCCTCAACCTCCACCACAATGCCGTTTTCATCGGTGCGGCCGAGGAAAAAGATCTCGTTTCCGCCCGTTTCCGCGATCTCCTCCCGCATGGTATGGACTGCTTTTTCAGCGATATAGGATTTCATGGATAGTTATTTCACAGGGCGGAAGGAAAAGGTCGGGATCAGGATGCCTCTTTCAGAACCATCTGGAGGGCTTCATCAATCTTCAGCAAATCAACGGTGGTGTTGACGCAGGGACCATAGGGACGCTCATTCAGCACTCCCAGTACCGGCAGGGGGTAGCAATCTTTGATGCCCGTGGTGAGGTCGCCCTCGCAGGCTACGGCCACCACCAGCTTGGGTCTTTTTTCCATGATGACCTTACGTGCCAGGGTTCCCCCGGTTGCCACCGAAATATCGATCTGATATTTCTCCGCCAGATCCGCAAGGCCGGAGATGGGACAGCGGCCGCAACGGAGGCATTTGTTGATATCCCCGGTAACCTTGATATCGCAGTCGGAAAGCTGCAGACAGTGGGGCAGCAGGATCAGGATCCGGTCAGGCTTCACCTGGACTTTCCGGGAAAGAACCAGACTGTTGTTCATGGCGATAAACGACTGACGGATGGTATCACGTGGAATCCCGACAAGCCTGCCGATGAATTCGATGAAGGGGAGGAGAAACTTGATGGCAGCACCCCGGAGAAGGCGGGTGCCAAGGATATCCTTGCCAAGCAGCGTCGTGAAAACCAGGAGCAGTGTGCCCAGCAGGATGCATGCGGCGATAATAACCAGAAAACCGCCGGCAATGGCGGGAAGTCTCGGATGAATGGTCGCGAGCCCGGCACCCTGAAGCCACGAGATGACAACAAATACAGCCGCAATGAGGATACAGGTGACGGCCATCAGGGCTACGAAGAGCCCCTTGGAAGCGCTGGTTATTTTGGATTCGTTTTCTACCACGAAGCTACTCCCCCTTCCCCAAAATCGTGCCGGGATCAATGCGACAGCCGGCAAGGAATTCCCGGACCGGAAGTCTCTTCTTACCTTCCAGCTGAACCTCTTCGAGGATTACGCTGCCACCGGAGCAGGCGACCTCGATTCCATCCTTGCCCACCGCAAGCACTGTCCCCGGGCTACCGGTACCATCCCCGGTTCTCAGCCGATAGATTTTCAGGAACTTCTCGTCGAGATAGGTAAAGGCACCCGGCCAGGGTGTCATTCCCCGTACCAGGTTCTTGATGACCTGCGGATCCCGGCCCCAGTGGATAAGGCCGTTTTCCTTCTTCAGCATCGGCGCATAGCAGGACAGGGAATCGTCCTGCTTCTCCGGCGCCAGGCTTCCGGCACAGAGGAGGTCAAGGGTTTCGTCCAGGGAGTCTGCGCCGAGGACTGAAAGCCGGTCATGCAGCGACTGAGTATCTTCTTCGGGGTCAATGGCCGTCACTTTTTTCACCAGCATGTCGCCCGTGTCAAGCCCCACGTCCATGAGCATGGTAGTGACACCGGTCTCGGTTTCTCCGTTGATGATGCAATAGTTGATCGGTGCCGCGCCCCGGTAGCGGGGCAGGAGAGAGGCATGCACATTGATGCAGCCATATTTCGGGATCTCCAGCAGAGCTTTCGGCAGGATCTGACCGAAGGCGACCACCACGATCAGGTCGGGTTTCATCTCCCGCATGATGTCGATGAATTCGGGGGCTCGCACCTTGAGAGGCTGGAGGACCGGCAGACCATGATGTTCGGCAAGCTCTTTGACCGGAGGCGGCAGAAATTTCTGTCCCCGTCCCTTCGGCCGGTCCGGCTGGGTAACCACGGCCAGGATCTCTTCTCCCCGGTCGATGAGCCGCTGCAGTGTCGGGCGGGCAAAATCAGGCGTTCCCATGAAAACAACACGCAGTCCGGCCATTAATCATCCACCCGTGACTGCTCGAGCATCTGGCGGTATTTTTTCCGGAAGATATCCTTTTTCAACGGGGACAGGTGGTCCACGAACAAAATCCCGTCAAGGTGATCGATCTCATGCTGGAAAGCGATCGCCAGGAGGCCATCGGCCCGGTAGGTTACCTCTTCGCCTTCCAGGTTCAGCGCCTTGACCACAACCGAGGCATGCCTTTTCACACTGGCACCGTACTCGGGCACGGAGAGACAGCCCTCCTCGTCGCAGGAGGTCCCTTCAGCATGGACGATAACAGGATTGATAGCAACAATCAGATCGGGTTTTTCGCTTTTGGGAGAGATATCGATAACGATCACCCGCTGATGAACCCCGATCTGGACCGCTGCGAGGCCGACACCGGGAGCGTCATACATGGTCTCGGCCATGTCCCTGACCAGGTCCGTGATCTTTTCATTGATTATGGTAACCGGAGCCGATTTCTTTTTCAGTTCCGGGTCTGGATAGGTAAGTATTCTTCGTATCATACGGTTCCCTGCCTGCTTAATTTGTTTTCATCCGGAAACGGTTCTTTTCCGACCTGGCTATGTCAATCCTCGGGCTTGCTTGTGCGGCGTACCCGTGTACGCCTCCGCGCAACCCCTTGATTTCCTTGCCAGGACGAAAATTCCCTCGTTTCCGAATTGAAAACCAATAGTTTCACATCCGGAGTTTCCGGATGGAAACTAATTTCTTTCCACTATATAAATTCGGGCCGGAAAATGCAAATTTTTCATTGCCCGCGGGCAGGGGAACATGCGGCCGGACAGTCTCCTGCCCCGAGTTCCCGGCAGGCATCAGTCAGGCATCACGAACGAAAAATCCCCGCGTCCGCCATACTCGACGCGGGGATAACCGACACAGAACTTCTTCAGGTGGTTCATTCCTGCCAGTAAATGCAGCTGACCGGACAACCATCCATTGCCTCCTGGATCTTCTCCTCAGGAGCACCGTACGAATCGTACACCTCCGCCAGATTGGCATTGTTGAGACGAAATACCTCCGGTGCACACTCCACGCAGAGACCGCAACTGATGCAAGCATCCTGGTCAACATATGGAATTCGTGCCATGGATTTTGCTCTCCTTTCCCTTACTCCTTTTCGAAAAAGCTTTTATCCGCCCCACAGATCGGACAGACCCAACTGTCAGGCAGGTCCTCGAAGGATGTGCCCGGGTCGACGTTATTATCCGGATCCCCGAGCTCAGGGTCATACAGATAATTGCAGATCGAACAGATATATTTTTCCATCGTCTCCTCCTTGTTTTTATGAAAGTATCATCAGTGTACTCTTTTTTTCCCGCCGGGCAAGCCCCGGTGGTCATGGAGCCGGATTTCCGCCTTTGATACGGAGCGGATTCCGGCGTAATTGACGATAAAATCTTTTCTGGCGTCACGCCCCGCTCTCAGATGCTCTGCTTTTTCCATCGACAAACTGTTCATCGAAACAGACCTGTCAGAGTTGTATATCGTATACATTTGAGCGTCAATCCCCAAGGGGGCGGAGCGCAGAAAAAATCGCGGCCGGGAGAGTGGAAACCGCGCCTGGGAGGAATACGGCCCGACAGGCTCCTGGCTATCATAAGGAGCTGCAAACAAATACCATGGGCATCTTGCATCTCATCTTCAGGCCATCTTTGACCGAACTTCAATCACCAAATCCTCAACGTAGCCCTGCTACGTCTGCGGTTTGGCTCAATCAGTTCCCTCAAATCTGACCTAAATCCGAGCGCAATCTTGACCATGGTATTCATTTACAGCTCCTTAGCGGTAGCGGAGAATCTCCGGTATCGGAAGTGGTGTGAAGAAAAACTTAGCTGGGATCGGAGTCTGGATGTGAATGAAGGACAAAACGACAAGGTTAATCTTTCCATACTGTATGTTGAAGACGAGCTGATAACCAGGATGACCATCCACAAGATCCTTGCGGCACGCTATACAACAATTTATCTGGCCCAGGACGGCCGGGAGGGGCTGGATATTTTCGAACAGCATAACCCCGACATCATCATTACCGATACCCGGATGCCGATCATGGATGGCCTCAAGATGTCACAGGCAATTCGTGCCGTGAACCCTGAGATCCCGATAATCTTTACCACCGCGAACGAGGATTCCGAGTTTATTCAGGAAACCAGGAATCTGGGGATCACGCGAAACATCATCAAACCTATTCTGCTCAAGGACCTTCTCGCAACCGTCGAAGAAGTCGCCAGTAAAATTCTTTCCAGAAGAACCTTGCCCGCAACAGAGTAACCCCTCACGTACTGTCGAACCGCTACTGTGCCGTAGGTTACAGCGGTTCGCGGATCATGGAATCGTCAGGGTGCGGCAAGCAGCCCCCCTACAACGTAACGTTCATATAGTCGGCAACGGTATGGATATCCTTGTCACCCCGCCCGGACAGGCAGACCACGATGGTCTTGTCACGGGGAAGGGTCGGTGCCAGCTTCAGGACATGGGCAATGGCGTGTGACGACTCCAGAGCAGGAAGAATGCCCTCTTCCTCGGTCAGGACCCGAAAACCCTCCATGGCCTCTTCATCGGTTATGGAAACATACTCCGCACGTCCCGTATCCTTCAACCAGGAATGCTCCGGCCCCACACCCGGGTAATCGAGCCCGGCAGAGATGGAATGGGCATTGGCGATCTGGCCGGCCTCGTCCTGAAGGAGATAGGTCTTGTTGCCGTGAAGCACGCCGACCTTCCCGGCACAGAGAGGGGCAGCGTGTTTCCCGGATGGAATCCCGTATCCGGCCGCTTCGACCCCGATCATCCGCACATCAGTCTCTTTGAGGAAGGTATAGAAGAGCCCCATGGCGTTGCTGCCGCCGCCAACGCAGGCAACCAGATAGTCAGGAAGCCTGCCCTCGGCCTTCTCGTGCTGCAGTTTTGCCTCATGGCCGATCACGGCCTGAAAATCACGCACCATCATCGGATAGGGATGGGGACCGGCAGTCGTGCCGATCACGTAGAAGGTCGACTTCACATGGGTGACCCAGTTTCTCAGCGCTTCGTTCATGGCATCCTTGAGGGTTGCGGTACCGGCAAGTACCGGCGTGACCGTGGCGCCAAGAAGTTTCATGCGGAAAACGTTCAGTGATTGGCGATGGATATCCTCCTCGCCCATGAACACCTCGCACTCCATCCCCATCAGGGCGGCCACCGTAGCCGTTGCAACCCCATGCTGGCCGGCCCCGGTTTCGGCAATAACCCTTTTTTTGCCCATGCGCTTTGCCAGAAGTCCCTGGCCGATGGTATTGTTGATCTTGTGGGCGCCGGTATGGTTAAGATCCTCCCGCTTCAGATAAATCTTGGCACCACCGAGCCTCTTGGTCAGTTTTTCGGCAAAATAGAGCGGATTCGGCCTTCCCACGTATTCCCGCAGATAGTAGGCAAACTCCTCTTTGAATTCCTTGTCGTTTTTATACTCCTGATAAGCCTTTTCCAGCTCCAGCAGGACCGGCATCAGGGTTTCCGGGACAAATTTCCCGCCGAATTGGCCGAAATGGCCCGCTGTATCCGGTATCTTCATTACTCCTCCATAGTGTGTCGCAACGGAATCTTATAATCCCTTTGCCCGCTTGATGAATTCTTTGACCTTGGCATGGTCTTTCTTGCCAGGCGCGGCCTCAACCCCGCTGGAAACGTCGATGGCGTATGGTTCAACCGTTTCCACCGCCTCGCGTACATTGCCCACGTGCAGTCCGCCGGCCAGGATAATGGGGCCATACTGCTTGGCGATTCTGGCGCTCTCCCAGTTGAATGTGAGCCCGGTGCCGCCATACGTGCCCGGCACATAGGCATCAAGGAGAAAACCGGACACCGGGTAGTTTCTGATGTTCTCGATACTCGTGATATCGCGGATCCGGAACGCCTTGACGATCTTATGGGGCAAGCCGGTGCAGAAAGTCGGCGATTCGTCTCCATGGAGCTGTACAACCTGGATGCCGCAGCGCTCCACCGTAAGGTTGATGGACTGGGTGGGATTATTCACGAAAACACCCACCGGTATCACAAATGGCGGCAATTTCTTGATGATCCGCTCCGCGGTTTCATGAAAGATGCACCGCGGGGACAGGTCGTAGAAAACGAAACCGAGTGCATCAGCCCCGGCATCTACCGCCTGGAGAGCGTCCTCCTCGTTCGTAATACCGCAGATTTTGACTTTTACCATAGCTATTTCACCTTATTGTACCTACCGTCCCCGACCGGACCTCGGCGTGCGGTAAGAGCTACCGGAAAAATACTCAGAAATTACAAGGACACCTTGGGAAGACGATCATGAGCCTCGCGAATTTTTGCCTTCCGGATATTCATAGTCCTTCAGCGCTCCGGACATGTCGGGAATGAGAGTGTATCAGTGTTTCGGAATCCAATCTTCGGGGAGCAGGATTTTCGTTGCCATGACAGCTCCTTCTTGCAAAATTGAATTGCAAACCATGGAAGCCGGCATCACTCTCTTTCAAACACATCCCCTGAGTTCGCGGAGCTTCCAGCCAAAATCTTGCTCCCGCATCAGCGACTCGCCCACCAGAAAGGCCCGGGCACCGGCACTCCGGAGTCTAACGACTTCATCCCGGCTGTTAATGCCGCTTTCGGCAACAGCAAACCGGTCTGGCGGCATCATGGCGCAGAGCCTCTCGGTCGTTCCGAGATCGGTCACAAAGGTATGGAGGTTTCGGTTGTTGATTCCCACCAGCGGACAGTCGGTTGCCATGGCCATCGCCAGTTCCCGCTCGTCATGGACCTCCAGCAGGACATCGAGCGACAGCTCAGTGGCCAGGGCAAGAAAATCCCGCAAACTGCTCAGGTCAAGCATCGCGGCAATCAGCAACACGGCGTCCGCCCCTGCAACCCGGGCCTCGTAGATCTGGTAAGCATCAAAGACAAAATCCTTCCGCAGCAACGGAATACCCACCACATTACGAATAGCGGTCAGATAGTCAAGATGGCCGAGAAAGAAATGCTCGTCGGTCAACACGGAAAGACAGCATGCGCCATTTGCCTGATAGATTCGGGCAATGTCAAGCGGGTCAAATTCAGCCCGGATAATACCCTTGCTGGGTGAGCCTTTTTTTACCTCGGCAATAACGGCAGTCTGCCCGGCATCGTCTGTTGCGCGAAGTGCCTTCAGAAAACCCCGTACCGGCGGGCAATCCTCAATCCGCGCCTGCAGCTCCGCAAGCCCGACCCGGGACTTTGCCGCGGCAAGCTCGCCCTGTTTATAATCGATTATTTTCTTCAGAACATCAGGAGTATCAGTCATCGTGGTTTTCTATTTCCAATCTGTGAGGGCCGCTGCTGAAACTACAGCCGGCCCGGCAGTGCTAGTTATTCGTCAGGGTTACCAATTTCTCCAGTTGTGCCATGGCTCGGCCTGCATCGATGGTTTCCGCTGCCAGGGCAAGTCCTTCGACAAGCCCGGGCACTTTCCCGGCAGCCAGCAGAGAAAACGCCGAATTAAGGAGTACGATATCACGCTTCGGTCCCGCAGTGCCCGACAGCACGTCCCTGACAATCGCGGCATTCGCCTGGGCGTCGCCACCGCGCAGTTCGTCCAGTGAGCAGCGACCAAGCCCCAACTCTTCCGGGCTAAAGAGGCGTGACGTGACACCCTCGGGTGTAACTTCCGCAATCCTCGTCTCTCCGGTCAGGGTTATTTCATCCATACCGTCAAGGCCATGCACCACAAAGCCCCGCCGACAACCAAGCTTTTTCAATACCAGGGCGAGCTTTTCGGTCAAGTCCTCCCGGTAAACCCCGAGAACCTGGCACTGGGCTCCGGCCGGGTTGGTCAGCGGGCCGAGAATGTTGAAGATAGTACGGATGCCAATCTCCCTGCGAGGACCGATGGCATGCTTCATGGCCCCGTGCAGGGCAGGTGCGAAGAGGAAGCCGATGCCGATTTCCGCGATACAGCGCTCCACGGTTTCCGGCGTCACATCCAGGTTGACACCCAGAGCTTCCAGGACATCGGCGCTGCCGCAGGAAGAGGAAACCGAGCGGTTACCATGCTTGGCAACCTTTACCCCGCAGGCAGAAACGACAAACGCCACAGTGGTGGAAACATTGAAGGTATTGGTTCCGCTGCCACCGGTTCCACAAGTATCGAGGATGGTTTCCAGATCCAGGTTGATCTCATCCCGGTCCAGGTCGAGGACGTTCTTCCCAACCCTGATGCGGATTGCCCGGTCGCGCATGACCCGCGCCGCGCCGGTGATCTCCTCCACCGTCTCACCCTTCATGCGAAGGGCCGTAATAAAAGCGGCGGTCTGGGCCGGCGTCGCCTCGCCGGACATGATCTGATCCATGACTTCGATCATCTCGGATTCGGTAAGGTTCTCCCGTTCGACAACTTTTGCAATGGCTTTTTTGATCATTATTTGACCTTGTAGGGGCCACCCCCCTGTGGGTGCCCGCTGTAATGGGCAGGCACAGGGGCCTGCCCCTACACATTTTATTTCGACAGCTCCAGAAAATTCCGCAACAGATCCATGCCGCCGACGGTCAGGATCGATTCCGGATGGAACTGCACCCCCCAGATCGCCAGCTCCCGATGGACCAGACCCATGATTTCTTTATTCTCGACCCAGGCGGTCACTTCCAGGCAGGCAGGAAGGGAGGAGCGCTCCACAATCAGCGAATGGTAGCGGGTCGCCTCGAAAGGGTTCGGCAGGCCTTTAAAAAGCCCCTGCCCATCATGGTAGATGGGCGAGGTCTTGCCATGCATCAGGTAACTGCTCCTGACAACATTCCCCCCGAAAGCGGCGCCGATAGCCTGATGGCCGAGACATACCCCCAGGAGCGGAATCTTGCCGGCAAAATGCCGGATGGCCGGGACAGAGATCCCCGCCTCATTGGGTGAGCAAGGCCCCGGTGAAATGACGATCCTCTTCGGCGAGAGACGTTCCATCTCTTCCAGGGTGATCTGGTCGTTCCGGTACACCACAACGTTCTCACCCAACTGGCCGAAATACTGGACCAGGTTGTAAGTAAAGGAGTCATAATTATCGATCATCAACAGCATATATACAGTTTCTCCGTTTTCCAGAAATGAGGATTGAGGACCGAGGATTCAAGGTTTTTCCTCGCTCCTCACACCTTCCTCCTCGGACCTTTTATTCCAGTCCCTGCTCCACCATCTCAATGGCCTTCACCACGGCTCGCGCCTTGTTCAGTGTTTCCTGGTATTCTGTCGCCGGATCGGAATCAGCCACGATGCCGGCCCCGGCCTGCAGGTGAATCCTGCCGTCCTTGACGACCAGGGTCCGAATGGCAATGGCCATATCCATGTTGCCGGAAAAGGAGAAGTAGCCCACGGCACCACCGTAAATCTCGCGACGGACCGGCTCTAATTCCTCAATGATCTCCATGGCACGGACCTTAGGGGCACCCGAAAGGGTACCGGCCGGAAAGGTTGCGCACAGCACGTCGAAGGCGTCTTTTCCTGCCTCCAGCTCGCCCTGGACGTTGGAAACGATGTGCATGACATGGGAATAGCGCTCCACCACCATGAGTTCAGTGACACGAACGGTCCCGGTTCTGCAGACACGGCCCAGGTCGTTGCGGCCAAGGTCCACCAGCATCACATGCTCGGCTCGCTCCTTCGGGTCTTCAAGCAGTTCACCGGCAAGATCTTCATCCTCTTCACGGGTTTTACCCCGCGGACGAGTGCCGGCGATGGGACGAAGCTCCACCCGCGCGCCTTCCTTGCGGACCATGACCTCGGGAGAGGCCCCCACGACCAGAGTGTCGTCCAGCCGGAGGAAAAACATGTAGGGCGAGGGGTTCAAGGTTCGCAGGATCCGATAGATATCGAGCGGGTCAACGGTCAGGTCGGCGGAAAAGCGCTGGGACAGGACAACCTGAATCACGTCTCCGGCCTTCACATATTCCTTGGCCTTGACGACCGACTCCTCAAAGACCTCGCGGCTTACGTTGGACAGGAAGGCAACCCGCTGTGAAGCTGCGGCTGACAAAGATGGCTGTATAGGGGTTTTCATCTTCCTGATAATGGCGTCAATCTTCGCCTTTGCCTCTTCGTAGGCAGCTTCGAGAGATTTCCCCTCTTCCAGGTGAGCATTGGATACAACCTTGATCTTCTGGCGGACCGTATCGAAGATCAGGAGGGTATCCGTGATGAGAAGGTAGCTGTCATACGCATCCAGCTCGGTCGGCTTATCCAGGCAAACCCGCTCGAAGTAGCGGACCATATCATAGCCGATATAGCCCACCGCACCGCCGAAAAAGCGGGGAAGACCGTCAACCTCCACCGGTGAAAAGCGCCCCAGATAGTTCCGGACGAAACCAAGCGGATCAGCGGTTTCCTCCCGCAGACAGGTGCCGTCGGCCAGCAGCGTCTCGACGACATTTCCCTTGGAGCGGATGATTACTTCGGGGCTTGAGCCGAGAAAACTGTACCGCGCCCACTTCTCTCCCCCCTCGATACTCTCGAGGAGAAACGAGAACCGACCATCATCGATTTTCTTGAAGGCACTGACCGGAGTATCCATGTCAGCCAGTATTTCACGGTATACGGGTATCAGGTTCCCTTTGGCGGCCAGGGAACGAAAGGTTTCAAAATCGGGATAATACATTGGTTTCTCCGAAAAGAGGGCGGGAATACCGCAGCGGCGCATCCTCTGCCGAACGGCACAAAAGAGCAGGGATTTTCATGAATCTGCCCACGCCTGAAGAAGTCATAACTGGCCTTTTTGCAAGGGATTTACACTAGCACAGGCCTCTCCGGGTGTCAAGAAATCGGCAACAAACAGGGGGGCAAAAACAAGGCACCTGCCACCGAAATTATACCTTTGCCGGATTTCATCCGAAGCGAGAAAAAAATGTGCTCATAAGCCTTGCAAAAATCGAAGCAAATGATTAGTTTTATCAACTCAGGTTTGCCCTGGATCACACCGATTCAAATCCGGGAGAGCAGAGTCCCTGCTCGAAACACGGCACTCGGGGCTCACGGATTACGAAAGAATGAAAAAGAGGAGATTCAACACTTATGACGAAGACCACAAAGCATTTCCAAACTGAAGTACAGCAACTGCTCGACCTGGTAATTCACTCGCTCTATTCCAACAAAGAGATATTCCTCAGGGAGCTGATTTCCAACGCCTCCGATGCAATCGACAAGGCACGCTTCGAATCCCAGACCGACAAATTGCTTCTGGAAGACAATGCGGACTGGAAGATCAAGCTGATACCCGACAAGGAAGCCGGCACTCTCACCATCCGCGACAACGGCATCGGTATGACTTCCGAAGAAGTGGAAGCCAATATCGGCACCATCGCCCAATCCGGCACCAAGGCCTTCCTTCAGACCCTGAAAGAGCAGAATGTCCAGGAACATCCGGAACTGATCGGACAATTCGGTGTCGGCTTCTACTCCTCGTTCATGGCCGCGGACCGGGTCACCCTGGTAACCCGTCGCGCCGGCGCAAAAGACACCGCCATTCGCTGGGAATCGGTGGGAGACGGCACCTATACCATCGAGCAGTGCGAGAAGGAAACCCGTGGAACCGACGTCATCCTGCACCTGAAAGACGAAATGCAGGAGTTTCTTGATGAATGGCGGATTCGTTCCATCATCAAGAAATATTCCGATTACGTGCAGTATCCCGTCACCATGGACATAACCCGGGAGGAACTGCCCCAGGGTGTTGACGGCAAGCCGATCGAAGGTGCTGAAAAAATCAAAAAAACCGAGGAAGAAACCCTCAACTCCATGAAGGCGATCTGGACGCGCCCCAAGAGTGAAATCTCGGAAGATGATTACAACGAATTCTACAAGCACATCTCCCACGACTACAGCAACCCCTTCCGGACGATCCACTATTCCGCCGAGGGAACGAGCGAGTTCAAGGCCCTGCTCTACATCCCCGAACACCGCCCCTTTGACCTTTTTATGCCTGAAAAGCGCAAAGGTGTTCAGCTCTTTGTAAAAAGAGTCTTCATCACCGACAAATGCGAAAACCTGCTGCCTGACTATCTACGGTTCATCAAAGGGGTGGTCGATTCCAGCGACCTGCCGCTGAACGTTTCCCGTGAAATCCTCCAGGAAGACGTGCAGATCCGCAAGATCCAGAAAAACCTGGTGACCAAGATCCTTTCCACCCTGGCAGAAATGAAAGAGAAGACCCCGGAAGACTACCTGAAGTTCTACAAGGAATTCGGGCCTGTTCTGAAAGAAGGGATCCATTTCGACCATGCCAACCGGGAAAAGATCCAGGAACTGGTGCTGTTCGAGAGCAGCAAGACAGAAGCCGGATGCTACGTCTCGCTGAAGGAATACCTGGCAAAGATGCCCGAGGGACAGAAGGAAATCTACTTCATCACCGGCACCAGCCGAGCCGCGGTGGAGAACTCTCCCCACCTTGAAATCTGCCGGAAAAAAGAATACGAAGTCCTCTACCTCACCGACCCGATCGACGAGTGGCTGGTGCAAAGCCTGCATGAGTACGAAGGGAAGAAACTGAAGTCCGTTCTGTCCGGGAAGCTGGAAATCGAAAGCGAGGAAGAAGAGAAGGCGCAGGGCGAGAAGAAAAAGGAAGCGGAAAAGCAGTATGGCGATCTGCTCACCTTTATCAAGGAAAAGCTGGACGACAGAATCCAGGAAGTGCGTCTCTCCGGACGACTCACCGACAGTGCCTGCTGCCTCGTGGCCGATGAATACGGCATGAACGCAAACATGGAACGGATCCTCAAGTCAATGAACCAGGAAGTACCCGAATCAAAACGCATCCTGGAACTGAACCCGGATCATGCCATCACCAAAATCATGCAGAAGCTGTTTGACAAGGACAAGGGAAACCGCAAGCTTGACGATTACTGCGAACTCCTCTTCGATCAGGCCCTGCTCACGGAAGGGTCACCGATCAAGGACCCGCTCCGCTTCACCAAGCTCATCAGCGAGCTGATGGTTGCGGCAGGAGAAAACATCGTGGCGGAGTAATCGTCACGAAACGAAGCAATCTCTACTCCGAAATGACAAAAGGGGTGGCCGATACTGCCACCCCTTTTGTCATTCCACTATCCGCACTTCCGTCAGTTGACGCCCCGCATCGGCAGCTTCGGCAGAAACGCTCGAGCGGTGTTCCGCTCCGGAGAGGTTTCCATGAGCGCCACCCGATCGGCAACCATCATTCGGAAGGCAGCTATATTGGCTGGAGAAACAGGCCGGGCCGGTGGTGACTTGACCTGCAACGGGTTGACCGGAGCGCCGTTTCTGAACATCCGGAAATCCAGGTGCGGTCCGGTCGACAGTCCTGTACTGCCCACATAACCGATCACCTGCCCCTGCGCCACCTTTTTCCCCGGACGGATGTTCTTGCCAAATTTGCTCAGGTGATTGTACATGGTCACCCAGCCGTTCGGATGTCGAACCTTGACACAGTTCCCGTTGTAGCGCTTGTAGGAAGCAAAAACGATTGCGCCGTCGCCAACCGTGTGAATCGGCGTACCTTTTGGGGCTGCATAGTCAATGGCCGGATGCGCCTTGACCCGGTGGGTAATGGGATGGCGCCGTCGCATGGTAAAACCGGATGAAATCCGGCTGAAGGACAGCGGTGCCTTCAGGAAGGCTTTGTGCAGACTGCGACCTTTCTCGTCATAATAGTCGGGAGACCGCTTGCCGTCCTGGAAATAAAAAGCCTGACTGACCTGATCCTGGTTGGTGAAGCGTGCCGCCAGCAGGCGACCGTCGCCCGCGGGTTTCCCATCGCGGAAACGTTTTTCCAGCACCACCTCGAAGGCATCGCCTTGCTGTATATCCTGAAAAAAATCGATATCCCAGGCAAATATCCCGGCAAGCTGCATGGCCAGCCGCTCGCTTTCGCCGATTTTCAGCACCGCTTCAAAAAGGCTCGATTCGATCGTCCCCCGTACTGAAACGAGTTCAACCGTATAGGGAATCTTTTCGCGGGAAACGGCAAACCCATCCCCGTTACGGACCACAACCAGTTTATCAGTATCGTCGATGTCACAACTGAAACGCTTGAAGTCGCCATCCTGGCGTGTCAGTCGGTAGGGTCTCCCGGCACAGAGTTTGGCAAGAGAAAAAACACCCTGCGCTTCGATTGCCAGCTCGTGGATCTCCTTCGGGCTGAAATCATTCCCCAGCAGAGAAGAAATTGTTTCTCCGGGACGGATGATTCCGGTACTCGTTTTGCTTCGATCACGGAATTCGGCAGCGCTCTTTTCAGAAATATCCTGTGCGATACGCGTAGCGGGGTAATTTCCACTGAGAAGTTTGTACGTCAGCAAAGTAGCACCGACAATGCTCAGGATCATAACAGCCGGCAGAAATCGTTGTAAAAGGTCGCCAATAGTTCGGCACGGGGGCTTGGTCATCACTATCTCCTCGGTCGATTTTTTGGCTCTCGGCAGAGCTCACAGCTGAAACCACATCCCGAAAAGTAACGAATTTTCAGGAAAGCAATGGACAAAAGCATCGGCATGCTACCAGCTTTTCATAACAGTTGTCTACCCCCTCTCTCGCCAAAACCTCCTGAAGCCACACCCAGCAAGGCCTCACACCACGTTGACCAGCGCATGCTGAATCAGGAACAAAAAGGACTGTCAGGAGACCCGCAAAGACTCGACGATGTTTTTCCGGGCGGCGGCTGGCACCTGCATAGGCAAGTCTGTTTCTTTCCCCGCCACTCTTCACCATCTAAAAAGTCCGCCAAAAGCGGATTTTCATGCCTGTGCCAGAATCCCCCCTCCAGCCTGACAACTTGGAAGTTTGGCCCTCCTGTTCGTCCCTTGGTCGGCGAATCAGCAATAATGAGCAGCGATCATAATGCCTTGTCAGTTTAATGCGGTGTCGGTTTGATTGCGTAGACTTGAAAGGAACAATGCAGTGACGAGTAAAAGGTGGTGCGTTCGAAGATCCATCAAACGGCACCACCTTCGGGTTCATCGGTGTATAAGCAGATGACAAACGGCTAGGTTTGTTTTTGCCAGCGGTCATCACTCGGAAACAAGTGGGTCCCTGAAGCTATTTCGAGAGGTGCTGCCAGCCAGTCCTTGGTCGTTTCAAACCAGCGGACGAAGTGAGGGGTTTTCGTGTGCTCTTCAAACGCCGCCTCATCTTTGTAAACTTCATAAAGACGGAGGCAATTGGGGTCTGCGCCATCCTGGACCACGTTGAAAAGCAGGCAGTTGGCCTCATTTTGCACTGACCCGCGTGCATCATCGAACATGGCATCAAGAAACTCTTTTTTGTGTTCCGGCTTGATGTTGACTTTCACAATGACGGCAAACATATTTCCCTCCTTTAATTAGAAAACTGGCAGACCCAATATCACATAGTATTACGGTGAGAGCAACTAGTATAAATGCGTCTATCTCTCGCAATAGCCTTTGTAGCCTTTGGGGTCGGGATTGCAAGATTGTAACTTCCTGTATCCAACTTGCAATCTTGCATTCCTGACCCCACTACTCGCTTTTCGCTCAACAAATTTTCCTTCACTTGCGAAAAAGGACGAATCATTGTTTCCATGGTAGAATTACATGTAATTTTCGGCATCTTGCCGTAAAAGTACGAAAACTCCTCTCTACAGTCACCCGTGATACATCATGGATAGAGAACAGCGCATACTGCCGGTCATCTTCGTCTCCTCATCAGCTTCGCTGGCCTTTGAGGTTCTTCTCACCCGCATATACTCTATTTCCGTCTCGTACCACTTCGCCGCCATGATCGTCAGCATCGCCATGCTCGGCCTCGCGGCCAGCGGCGCCCTGCTCTCCCTCTTCCCCGGACTCAGGAACCCCGGGAATATAGGGAAGTACGCCATGGCGCTGGGAATCGCCATACCCGCCAGCTTCCTGCTTGTCAACCATTTTCCCTTCGACCCGGTGCGCCTCTCCTGGGAAAAGACGGAGGTCCTCCGCATCGGGTTCCACTATCTCGTCCTGGCCGTCCCCTTCCTCTGCACCGGCCTCATCATCGCCACGGCCTTCGCAGCCCGGAGCAGCCAGTCGGGGCTCATCTACGGGGCCGACCTCCTCGGAGCAGGGGTCGGCTCCGTCGGGATACTGGTTCTCACATCCCTGACCTCGCCTGAACGCGGGATCTACCTTCTTTCCGCAATCGTTCTCGCGGCCGCCTGTATCCTCATCACCGCCCCCCTCCGTACCGCAGCCCTTGTTCTTTCCCTCTGCGCCCTCACGCTCTTCCAGCTGCAGCCGGAGTTCGGCAGGCTGAGGATCTCACCTTACAAGGGGCTTGAAGCCGCCCTCCGCTACCCCGGCGCGACCCCTATCCGCAGCTACTATTCACCCTCGGCCAGGGTCGACACCTTCCGCAGCCCAGCGGCCCGCTTCGCTCCGGGTCTGAGCCTGAAATATATGGAACCGCTCCCGAAGCAAACGGGCATTGCCGTTGATGGTGGCAATATCAGCGGCGTTACGGATGTATCCGATCCAGCCAGACTGGCGTTCCTCTCCTTCCTCCCGGCCGCCCTACCCTATGAGGCGGGCATCAGGGGAAGGGTGCTGGTCCTCGACCCCAATGGGGGACTCCATCTCCTCCTTGCCCACCGCTACGTCGCCGGCGAGGTGATCGGGATCGAATCGACCCCGCTCCTGGCAAAGGTAATGAGGGAGTTGACCGCGGCCTCCCCGGACAACCGTCGTTTCATTCTCCTGACCGGCACGGGAAGGTCGTGGCTCATGGGCGGGAAGGAGACCTTTGACCTGATCGACATTCCGCTCCAGGGCGCCAGTCCGTCAGCGGCATTCGGGATGGCGGAGGAGTACCGGCTCACCGTGGAGGCCTTTCGGGAGTACCTCTCACATCTCCGTCCCGGCGGCGCCCTCTGCATCAACCTCTTTCTGCTTCCTCCACCCCGCATCGAGCTGAGAATACTGGCAACCGCGGCAACCGCCCTGGAAGAAATGGGGGTGCGGGATGCTAGTCGCCACATTGCCGTGGTGCGGAGTTGGGGAAGCGTGACTATCCTGGTGAAACGCTTCCCGCTGAGCGGGTCGGAGATTGAGAGGATTCGGCGCTTCGCCCGGGAACGCTGGTTCGATCTCGCCTCCCTGCCGGGTCTCACACCGGAGGAGAGCAACGTCTTCGTCAAGCTTCCCTCCGACGGATATTACCGGGCATGCGCCGCCGTCCTTACCCCCGGGCAACGAGAGGTGTTCATGGACCGATATCTTTTCGACATCGGACCGGTGCGTGATGATGCACCCTTCTTCAACCACTTTCTCCGGCTCGGCAACATCAGGGAGACCTACCGGGTCATGGGGGGAAAGTGGCAGTTCTTCCTGGAAGAAGGGTACCTGTTCCCGGCGATTCTCCTTCAGGCTTTGGTGCTGAGCGCCCTCCTGATCCTTGTCCCCGCCCTTGCCGGGGCCCGTGACGAAGAGCGGGGGGCTTCCGGAGAAGCGGCAACCGGGTCCTCCGATGCCACGCGTTCCGGCCGCGCCGATCTCCGGGCACGGCGCTTCCTCCCCTACTTCGCCCTCATCGGGGTCGGGTTCATGTTCGCGGAGATCTTTCTTATCCAGAAGCTCATCCTTCCCTTGGGAAACGCCACCTATGCGCTGGCGGCAGTCCTCGCATCTCTCCTCGCCGGTTCCGGGGCCGGAAGCCTCCTCAGCCAGCGACACGCCAAGCTGCGGAGTCCGCTCACCCTGGCCGTCATTGCGCTTCTCATAATTCTCTACGGCCTCCTGCTCCCCATGGCCCCGGCCATCCTGACCACCCTCACTCCGGCGGTGCGGTTCGCCGTCGTATTCATCGCCCTCCTTCCCCTCGGTTTGCCCATGGGGGTCCCCTTCCCGGTCGGCATGAGGCTTCTTGGGGAAAGGGACCCCTCCCTCATCCCGTGGGCGTGGGTCATAAACGGCTCCTTCTCGGTCCTGGCTCCGGTCATGGCCCTCATGCTGGCCCTGGCGACAGGCTTCGGAACGGTCGCGTACCTCGCCGCAGGTGCCTACTTTCTAGCCTTTATCATCCTTTCAGGTATCCGCTCGTGAACCGGTCAGCTGTCATCTCTTTCGGGCCTCTCCGGTCATGGGAACAAAGGTGACCTCTCCCTTCTGTTCCACCGAGAGATCTCCCCCCGTCTTCTTTGTGACCAGGGTAAGATTCTGGTAGAAGACCGTGCTTCCGAGGGGCAGGATGAGCCTCCCCCCCTCCTTCAGCTGCTTCAGTAAAGGAGGAGGGATGTGGTTTACCGCAGCCGTGATGATGATGGCATCAAATGGGGCATGCTCCTCCCATCCGAAGTAGCCGTCAGCATATTTTACCCATACACTCCTGTAGCCCAGCTCCTTCAGCCGCTCGGCGGCCCGCTTCGCAAGGCCCTTCCTGATCTCGACGGTATATACCTCTTTCACCATCTCCGCCAGAATGGCTGCCTGGTAGCCGGAGCCCGTCCCGATCTCAAGCACCCGATCGGATGGCGAAAGCCTCAGTCCCTCGGACATAAGGGCTACCACGTACGGCTGGGAGATAGTCTGACCCTCGCCGATGGGTAGGGGGTGGTCTGCATAGGCCCGGGACCAGAGGGACCTGTCAAGCAGGAGGTGCCTGGGCACTTTTTCCATGGCCGCCAGCACCCGCCGGTCACTGATACCGCGACCCTTGATCTGGTTCTCCACCATCTCCCGCCGTTTCGCCTGGTAAAGGTCGTCCGCCCGCACAAAGGAAGCCGTCGCCAGCAAGATCACCGCAGCAAGCAGTATCTTTTTTAACATTCCTTTTCACCTCCCCGGATTTCCCGATAGTTACAGTATATCAAACCCCGGTCGAACAACGACCCTTGGAGCCTATTGAGTCAGCTCAGGACTTGACAACTGCGGACGACGAAGACAAGTCCCGATTTCTCCAGTGTCTGAGTGAAAATGTTACAAAAGTGGCCGCCCTGTCTTGGGCGGCCACTTTTTTCTGAACATGCCTATTTGTTGCGTGTGCTGATTAACGGGGTCAAAACCGGTCCCCAGAAATAACCTTTCAGGACAACAGCCGTTCAAGCCACCGCTTGCCCGTGCCTATTGTACCGCGGCATGGTACGCCTGGACCCGACGGTTGTGATAGCGACCTTCGGCCGTTTCATTGGTATCAATCGGTTTGG
>Ga0351907_1116_pt1 | contig 20911 bp, 18 predicted proteins | sample BONcelHT113001E6_FD_206861 | JGI IMG/M metagenome (GOLD analysis project Ga0351907, IMG submission 206861) | Enriched cells from coal bed in the Powder River Basin, Montana, United States - BONCAT cells T11 rep1 HSBNCT.T11.300.1.E6 ... | reverse complement strand
ACGCGGCCTCATCGATCAGGTCGATGGCCTTGTCCGGCAGGAAGCGATCCGTGATATAGCGGTCGGACAGGGTAGCCGCCGCCACAATGGCGCTATCCTGAATCCTGATGCCGTGGAACGTCTCGTACTTCTCCTTCAGACCACGGAGGATCGAGATGGTGTCCTCTACACTCGGTTCACCGGTGTACACCTGCTGGAAACGGCGTTCCAGGGCAGCGTCCTTTTCCACATGTTTACGGAATTCATTCAGGGTCGTGGCGCCGATACAGTGCAGTTCGCCGCGCGCAAGGGCCGGCTTCAAGAGATTCGAGGCATCCATGGCCCCTTCCGCGGCTCCGGCCCCCACCAGGGTATGGAGTTCATCGATAAAGAGGACAATCTTCCCCTCCGACTTCGTCACTTCCTTGATAACCGCCTTGAGCCGCTCCTCAAACTCACCACGGAACTTCGTACCGGCAATGAGCGCCCCCATATCCAAAGCGACAATGCGCTTGTTTTTCAAAGTCTCCGGCACATCACCGGAAATGATCCGCTGGGCCAGCCCCTCGACGATGGCGGTCTTGCCCACGCCCGGCTCGCCGATCAGCACCGGGTTGTTCTTGGTCCGGCGAGACAGGACCTGGATCACCCGGCGAATCTCGTCGTCACGGCCAATCACCGGATCCAGCTTGCCCTTGCCGGCCAACTCGGTCAGGTCACGGCTGTACTTGGCCAGGGCCTGGTACTTCTCTTCCGGATTCTGGTCCGTGACCCGTTCGTCGCCGCGCAGATCCTTGAGAGCCGCCAGCAAAGCGTCCCGGGTCACACCGCTATCGACCAGAAGAGTCGACACCCTGGAGCCCTTTTCCTCAATCAGCCCGAGCAGCAGGTGTTCGGTGGAGACGAACTCGTCGCCCATTGCGTCAGCTTCGCGCTGGGCGGTGTCCAGGGCATGGTGGAGCGCTGAGGAGAGATACACCTGCACCCCTGAGCCCGTTGCCTGGGGAAGGCGTTTCAACTCCGTCTCGGTTTTGGAACGGACATACTGGGGATTGGCCCCTATCTTCTGAAGGATCGAGCCGACAAGCCCACCCTCCTGATCGAGAAGCGCAAGCAGGAGATGCTCAGGCTCAATGGAGCCGTTTTGGTTGGAAGCAGCGAGCTGTTGTGCGGCTCCCAGGGCTTCCTGGGTTTTTATGGTCATTTTTTCCGATCTGATCATGAGTGTTGCTCCCTTCCTGCACTTTCTATTACTGTCTATTACTGAAAGAATAGGCACGACAACCTATCGAGTCAAGGTAACGGATGGAGTATTTATCGCAAATTGCAATTACGGGTATTTCCGATTTGTCGAAGGCTGATCCATGCAAATTAGAAAGAAGCGTGATAACCGGGATATCAGCAGACTCGCAACGAAAATGGCCCGCAATTGCAGGCCATTTTCGTATGTATCTCCGCTCAGTGACTGAGCCCGTCGTGACACTATTCCGCGAGGTCAGTTCCGGAATGATTATCGGGCACGGATTCCAGCGTTTGCGGAGGATGTACCGGTTTTCCAAGGTTCCTTGTTCCTGCTTTCAGAAGAAGCAACACAAAAAATGTCAGGGCAAGGGAGGTAACTATCAGCGGCGCTGTAGGAAGATCCAGTCTATAGGAGAGGAAAATCCCCAAAACGCTTGTCGCGACACCGATCAGCCAGCCGAACAGCAGTATCCGAAGCGGTTTTCGGAAATAGAGCCTGCTGATCAGCGCGGGAAGCACCAGGAACGAGAAGACCTGCAGGATTCCTGCGAGCTGCACCGACTTCACCAGCACCACGGCGAAGCTCAGGAAAAACAGGAATTCCATGAGAAGGCCACCCTTCCCTTCATAGGAAAGGGCAATGAAGCGTTTCCAGAGAAGTAGATGGAGCAATCCTACCGCTGAGTATATGACAAGCGTGATGAGGAGTTCATGGGGAGTCACCCAGAGGATGTTGCCGTTCAGGATCGCCTTGAATTCCTCCATCCCGTGAGGAGAACGGTCCAGTATCAGGATGGCCGCCGAGACGGAAAAGATATAGATGACCCCTATGAAGGCCTCGACATTTACGAGTCCGACGACCTTGCGGGACAGGGAGAGAACGGCTGCGCCGATGACGGCAAAAACCAGGGGGAGCGTGTAGCTCCCGTCTTCCCCAAGCAGGAACGATATGGCGATGCCGATGCCGATGAACTGGGCCAGTGCCAGGTCGACGAAGATGATCCCCCGCTCCAGGATGTGGATGCCGAAGTACGCGTGGATCAGGATCAGAAGCAGGCAGGCCAGGAACGGATACAGGAGAAAAGAGAGAGTTTCCATGGGAACTCCGTCAATCCAGGGCTGAGAGTGTCTTGTCCATGAAGTGGAACCAGTCGTCCGTATCCGGCATGGAGCCCACGTCGCTGGGAAGGATGATCACCTTTACTCCGCTCCGTGAGCCGACCGCCTCCGATTCCTTCCTGCCGTAGTGCAGCGTGGTTAGAATGCCGTCCGGCCTCTCCCTCTTCATGGCTGCCAGGAGCCTTTCCAGATGGGCCGCGGAGGGTGGGATGCCCGGTTTCGGCTCGATGTAGCCGACTATCCGGAAGCCGAATTCCCCGGCAAGGTACTCAAACAACTTGTGGTACGAGACATACTTCTTCCCCTTCAGTGGTATGGCAGCCCAGAGCTTCCGTTGTGCATTCATGCGCTCCGCGAATTTCCGGAAGTTTTCCCGGTAGATACCCGCGTTGGCGCCGTCAAGCTCCGCGAGACGCCCTGCCATCCCCTCGGCGACGCGCAGGACGTTGGTCGGGGAGAAGTAATAGTGGGGGTTACCGAGGGGGTGGACGTCCCCCAAGCTCCGGTCTACCGCTGCGGGACGTTCAATCGCCGCCACAAACCGGGAGCAGTCGAAGTTGCCCGTCCGGCCTGGCATGATTTTCGGATTCCGGGAGGATTCCAGGATCAGGGGAAGGTAGCCGATCTCCAGATCGAGACCGTTGTACATAAGGATGTCTGCCCTGCGGGCAGCCAGGATCATGCTCGGTTTCGCCTCCACGTAGTGGGGGTCCTGGTGGGGTTTTACCAGCACCGTGACCGACACCCCACTCCCGCCGATCTCTCGTGCCAGGCTGCCGATCCAGGGAAGTGTCGTCACGATGTTAACGGCGGCAGCGGCAGGAGCGGCAACGGCCAAAAGTATCACGATGATGAACAGGATTCTTCTCATGTAATCCTCCTAAAATGAGTGGGCCGCATGGGCGCCGATGCCGAAGATGAACTGCAGCCACCATTCATTATTGTCCCGGCCGTCGCGGGCCGAGCGGTCATGGGTATACTGGAGCCGGATGCGGGAGAACTCCGATGGATTGAATTCCAGGCTGGCCGTTGCCCGCCACGGGGTGGCTCCCAGGTCCTGCTGGAATCCGGCAGTTTTGAAGCTGTCGGAAAAGAGTGAGAGCATGTCGTAGCGGGCGCCGAACCGCCAGCGGTTCCACTGATAGATACCCTGGAGGTAAAAACCGTCCTGTCTGCGTTGAAGCGATTCGACGGTTGCTGCGGCATAATCGGTCAGGTCGCCGTTCTGGATGAGATACAGGTATTCGCCCTGCAGGGTGAGGCTCCGCGTGACGGAAGGCTTCCACTTCCACACGGTCTCCATCCCCAAGAGGGTGCTGTGGCCGTTGAACTCCGCTTCCGGAACGATATTGATGTTTTTTGTTTTGCCGAACAGGACATACGGGCCGAAAAGGAGAGTGGAATCCTCGCCGGTCTCGAAGGAGTTCTTTTCATAAAAAGTGAAGGCATGTATGCCGGTCCTGGCATCCCCCCCGAACAGGAGATCGTTTTCTCCCTGCAGTGCCTCAACGCCGAACAGAGCATAGAACGGCAGCGGCGGGAGATACGTCAGCTGCACCCCCTTCTCACCCCCCAGTCCTTCGTCGCCGAAAAAGGCCCGGTACGGGAGGGCAATGTCAGCGAAGTCCCAGGCGTGGGGGTGCTGGGCGTCCAGCCGGCTGAAGTTGCTCTTGAACTTGCCACCCTTGAGCTGGAATCCCGCCGGTAGCGCCGTGGTCACGGCGTATGCCTCCTCCAGCTCTATCCCGTCCTCGGTGATGGGCAGGCTGGCATACAGGTTGAAATATGGATCGACCGGGGCGAACAGGAAGAGCTCCGCGGCTCTGAGATTTGCGCCGTTGCGCTGTTCCAGGCCCTTGGTGGTATAACCGGGGATACCCCGGTTTTCCAGCTCGCTATTATTCCGATTCGAGACGTAACCGAAGGAATCGAGGATCAGGGAAATATTTGGATTGGTAAGGACACTACCGCCAAAGAAACCGCTTACCCTGGAAGCCAGCGACGGTTCCTGTGATGCCGACAGCGGCTCCTCGACCGCGGCAACCGCTTCAGACTTCTGGTGTTGGAGTTCCTCTTTCAGAGTGGTAATAGTCTTCTGCTGTTCCTTGATAATGTCTGCCTGAAGCTTAAGTGCCTCTTCGAGGTTTTTGAGACGCAGCTCGAAGTCCTGGCCGAAGGCCGGAATGGTGAATAGTATGAAGGCCAGCAAAGTTGCCGGACACAGTAAAATTGTTTTCATGACACCTCCAAGATACACGACTCCCGCTCGGTATTCGCGAACAGGCAGCCGGACGCGAGCGATCTAGACAATGCGGCTGCGAATGCCACCTCACGGAAACAGTCAAACCATGCTCTCCTGAGATCAGAACAGGAGAAGGGAACAACACCATGGCAATCCGATTGTCTAATGGGTAAAGTAAATCAGATTTCAGACAGTGGTCCAGACGGGAGGCGCCCGGTTATTGGCGAGTTCAAGAAAAATGGAAAGGGCTGGCAATCTGACTACGGAAACAGCGGGTTCGTGAATAGCATGACCAGAATAGTGAACGGTTTGGCACGGTCCGTTAGGGACCGCAGTTGCGCAGTGGTGTGAGAGGTAACAGATATGACAGTGTTCGGGGTCAGGATGGTCGGAAGAGTGGTGGTGAAACGCAAGGGCGGTGTTGGATACCAGAAATACCGCCAGTAGTGTAAAAACAAGCAACACCTTTTTTTGCTGGATCATGACCGGCATGCAGGCAAGGTTACCAGAGTTAATGAATAACACAAGTCCGGCAGTGACCGGACATTTTCCTCAGCGGTGGTGAGAATCGTTCTGAAGGGATCAAACGAAAGCGGCCTGCAACAGCAGGCCGCTTTCGTTTGCCCCTGATCTCGGCAGCGATTCCAACGATTTTCAAAAAATGATCCCTGAAAATATCGTTCCCATGCAGGCAAAAAGCACCGCTCCCGTAAAACTTTCAGTTACACCGGGCAGCCTGTATTCCGCCCTCGGATTCACCCATTATACATCGTAACAATGGAGTTGTAACTGTGCGTCCTTTTCCTCAACATCACGCTCCATCTCCTGCCTGAACCGCACTAGTTTGCCGGCAAGCGCCACATCAGACAAGGCCAGCATCTGAGCAGCCAGGATACCTGCATTTCTGGCCCCGCTTTTACCGATAGCCATTGTCGCAACCGGAATCCCTCCCGGCATCTGGACGATTGAGTACAACGCATCAACTCCGTTCAGCGCACCTCCGCCCATGGGCACGCCGATCACCGGAAGGATGGTTCCGGCGGCAACAACACCCGGCAGATGAGCTGAGACTCCTGCCGCGGCAATTATTATTTTTATGCCCCGATCAGCCGCACCGGCCACGAGAGCTTCCGTTTTGGACGGAGAACGATGCGCCGAGGAAATGCGCATTTCATACGGTATGTCGAATTTGGTCAAAATCTTTGCCGTCTCTTGGAGAACCGGATAATCGGAATCGCTCCCCATAATGATAAGAACCTGTGGATTCATCAGTAATCTCCTCTCTTCTTGATACTGCCAAAAATTGTTGTAAAAAAGTCCGTCAGCCCGCGGCACGGGTCAATCGATCCATGACGGCCAACCACTCGATGCTGTCCGGAGGAGCAACAGCCACAATGTGGTCAAACCCCCCGTTATCGAGTTTTCTCATGACGGAATACATCTCACATGCATAGTCAGATGGTGATGGTGGCATTGATCGAAGTGTTACCCCCTTCGGCCAACTATTCTCCGGTGCCGTCACCGTCATTACGGCAACGGTTTCTCCACGCGTCAGCAGTTTTGTCAGAGTCTCCGGTAACGCCACGGCTTCAATGACCGCAAATGGCGTCCGGGGAGCATAGTGAGATGCCAGCATACCGGGTGCCCGTAAAACAACCTTTTTTTCAGGCACGGCAATCCTCTTCCCATCAAGAACAGCTTCCAACTCTTTGACTGTTAAGGATCCGGGTCTGAGCAACATCGGTTCCGGGCCGGAAAGATTGATAATCGCCGATTCGAGTCCGATCAGGCAAGGACCGGCATCGACGATCATCTCCAACTCTTCTCCCAAATCTTCCAGCACATGTTGGGCGGTGGTCGGGCTGATCCGTCCGAAGCGGTTGGCGGACGGTGCGGCAATCCCTCCGCCGAACTTTCGCAGAAGCGCAAGAGCTACGGGATGAGCAGGAATACGTAAGCCGACTGTATCCTGACCACCGGTAACCTCGTCCGGAACCCTTTTGTTGCGATTGAGAATTATGGTCAGAGGACCGGGCCAAAAACGCTCTGCCAGTTGATATGCTTCGTCCGGAATATCCGCTGCCCACTCACACAGCTGATCCGGATGTGAGAGGTGGACAATCACGGGATGATCGGCAGGCCGCCCCTTGATCTCGAAAATCCGCCGAACCGCCTCCGGGTTCGAAGCGTCGGCGCCGAGCCCGTAGACGGTTTCCGTCGGGAAAGCAACCACCTTTCCGGCCGAGAGAAGTTTCGCGGCTTCTCTGATTTCATAGACTATCTTGCACCGCTTCCCGATTGATTTCACACCAGTCGCTCCAGGGCTTCCAGATATTTACCGGCCGTTTCCTTGATCACCTGCTCCGGAAGTGGCGGGGACGGAGCTTTTTTGTCCCAGTCAAGCGTTTCCAGGTAATCACGCAGAAATTGCTTGTCGAAGCTGGGCTGGGAAGATCCAGGGCAATAGCCGACTTTCGGCCAGAAGCGGCTCGAATCCGGGGTGAGACATTCGTCAATAAGGATCAGGTTCCCATCGACCAGGCCGAACTCGAACTTTGTGTCGGCAATGATGATGCCGCGGCTGTCGGCAATTTCCCGGGCCGTGGTGTATAAATCCAGGCTGACCTGGCGTACGTTCTCCGCCAGTTCCCTCCCGCAAAGTTCAACCATTTTATCGAATGAGATGTTTTCGTCGTGGTGACCAAGCTCCGCCTTGGTCGACGGGGTAAAGATGGGCTCCTTCAAGCGGTCGGACTCCGCCAGTCCGGGAGGGAGAGAAATGCCGCAGACGCTGCCCGTCTCCCGGTATTCCTTCCAACCGGAGCCGGCCAGATAGCCCCTGACAATACATTCGACGGGAAGGGGCCGGGCCTTTTTGACCAGCATCGAGCGGCCTTCGAGAATGTCCCGGTATTTTTCGCATGGCGCGGGAAATTCCGCCACGTTGGTGGTAATGAGATGGTGGGGAACGATATTTTCCAGTATCTGGAACCAGTAAGCGGATATCCGGGTAAGCACCTCCCCCTTGCCCGGTATGCCTTCGTTCATGATTACATCGAAGGCGGATATCCGGTCGCTGGCAACAATGAGCAAAGACTCTCCCAGATCGTAGATATCGCGCACCTTGCCACGTCCGGAAAGCTTGAGCTCCGGCAAATCAGTCGTAAGAATAGTGTCCTTCATTGAATCTCCCTTGATCATCAACGGCCAGCCGCGATAATCGAAAATAGCTGCTGTCCGGCGCCCCGCCGGACGACGGGGCGCCGCGTTGGTTATTCGGCAAGTTTTCGATACATGGCCGCCCTTTTCCCGGTCCAGGCATTGGCCCGAAGAATCAGGTTTTCAGCCGCCTGCGGGTCAATCTGCCGCAGGACCTTGAAACGGTTTTGCGTTGCGGCAAAATCCTCGAACGAGATGCTTGGCGCCTTGCTGTCCAGTTGCAGCGGATTTTTGCCTTCCGCCGCCAAAGCCGGATTGTAGCGGAATAACGGCCAGTGACCGCAGGCGACCGCCTTTTTCTGTGAATCGATGCCCTGCGCCATATCGATGCCATGGGCAATGCAGTGGGCATAGGCAATGATGAGTGAAGGGCCGTCATAGGCCTCGGCTTCGAGAAAAGCCCTGATTGCCTGGGCAGGGTTCGACAGGGAAATTCCCGCGACGTAGGCGGTCCCGTACGACATAACCATCAGACCCAGATCCTTCTTCGGCGTTGCCTTGCCGCCCGCGGCAAACTGCGCCACGGCCCCCATCGGTGTCGACTTGGAAGCCTGCCCGCCGGTGTTGGAATAGACCTCGGTATCAAGTACCAGCAGATTGATGTTTTTGTCGGAAGCAACGACGTGATCCAGTCCGCCGTAGCCGATGTCGTAAGCCCAGCCGTCGCCACCGACAGACCAGACCGACTTTCTGACCAGGTAATCCGCGACCGTGATCAGTTGTTGGGCCGCCGGGTCGGTACAGGTTGCCAGGTTCTCCTTGAGCGCGGCCACGCGTGTTCGCTGGAGCTCAATTCCCTGCTGGGTTGACTGGTCGGCATCCCGGATTTCCCTCATCAGTTCCCGCGCGGAACCGCAGACACTGCAGCCGCACTCCATCAGGCCGCCAAGGAGTTCCCGGGCGGATTCGGACAACTTGTCCACCGCCAGCCGCATCCCGAACCCGAATTCCGCGGTATCCTCAAACAGGGAATTCGACCAGGCCGGGCCACGACCGTCCGCACGGGTCGCCCAGGGAGTTGTCGGCATGTTGCCGCCGACTATGGAGGTGCAGCCGGTCGAGTTGGCAATCAGCGCCCGATCGCCAAAAAGTTGCGAGAGGAGCTTCAAGTAAGGAGTTTCACCACACCCGGCGCAGGCGCCGGAAAACTCGAACAACGGGGCAATCAGCTGACTGCCCTTGAGGGTATCTCTTTTCACCAGTGCCGGGTCGGTCTCCGGAAGCGAAAGAAAGAATTCCCAATTCGCAACTTCCCGTTCTCTAACCGGCACCTTGGGCTGCATGACTATCGCTTTCAGGTCCGGATCGCTCTTGCTGCGTCCAGGGCAATTGACTACGCACAGCGCACAACCAATGCAATCTTCGGGAGCGACCTGCACCGAACAGGTCAAACCGGCAAAATCTGCCCCCCGCGCGTCGACTGATTTGAACTCCGCGGGTGCGGAGCCGAAGGCAGCCGGGTCGCAGATTTTCATGCGGATGGCTGCGTGCGGGCAGACAAAGGAGCAGAGCCCGCACTGCAAACACAAGGATTCGTCCCAGCGGGGGATTTCGAAAGCGATGTTCCGCTTTTCGTAGCGTGACGTCGCCGTGGGGAAGGTACCGTCACTGGGAATTTTCGAGATCGGCAAGTGATCTCCGTTGCCGGCGATAATGGTTGCCAGCACCTCCTGCACAAAGGCCGGAGCTCCGGCTGACACCAGTGGTGGGCGCGTGCAGGCGCTGGTGGCGCTGAGCGGCACGGCAACCTCCGCAATGTTTTCCAAAGCGGCATCAACCGCCTTGCAGTTCATCTCGACCACCTGCTGGCCGGCTTTCGAATAGGACTTTTTCACGGCCTCCTTGATTGCCGGGATTGCCGACTCCAGGGGAATTATTGCGGATATCTTGAAAAAAGCCGTCTGCATGATGACATTGATGCGCCCGCCAAGCCCCAGTTCTTCTGCGATTTTCGCAGCGTTGATGACATAGAATCGCAGTTTTTTGTCGATAATCTGCTGCTGAACCTCCAGCGGCAGCTTGTCCCAGACCTCTTCCTTGTCAAACAGCGAGCAGAGGAGAAAGGTTGCCCCTTCCTTGGCGCGTGCAAGCATGTCGCTCTTTTCAAGAAAGGTGAAGTTATGACAGGCGATAAAATCAGCTTTCTCCACCAGATAGGGCGAGCGAATGACCTTGTTTCCGAAGCGGAGATGCGAGGTGGTAATGGTACCGGCTTTCTTCGAATCGTAGACGAAATACGCCTGCACATTGTTGGCGGTCTTCTCGCCGATGATGGCGATGGAATTCTTGTTGGCGCCAACCGTCCCATCGGAGGCCAGACCATAAAACAACGCCGAGTAGACGTCGCCCGTTTCATTGGTGTAGCGGGCGTCAAAGTTGAGACTTGTCCCGCAGACATCGTCATTGATGCCGATTACGAAATGGTTTTTCGGCTGATCATCTTTCAGATTGTCGAACACCGCCTTGACCATTGCCGGGGTAAACTCCTTGGAACCGAGTCCATAGCGTCCGCCGACAATCACCGGCGATGCGGAACCAGCGGCCGGCTGTGCCGCGAGCGTTTCAGCGACGGCGCAGCGCACATCGAGGTAGAGCGGCTCGCCGAGCGAGCCAGGTTCCTTGGTCCGGTCGAGAACCGCAATTTTTTTCACGCTGGCCGGCAGCGCCGCCATGAAAGCATCGAGGGGAAACGGCCGGTAGAGGTGGACCTTGACCACACCGACTTTCTCGCCACGGCCGCTCAGCGTCTCCACGGTTTCGTGGACGGTATCTGCCCCGGAACCCATCAGCACGATGACCCGTTCCGCGTCCGGAGCACCCACATAATCAACCAGGCCATAGCGGCGCCCGGTGAGTTCGGCAAATTTGTCCATCTCCTGCTGGACGATTGCGGGGGTTTCGAGATAGTAGCGGTGTACCGTTTCCCGGCCCTGGAAAAAGATATCGGGGTTCTGGGAGGTTCCACGGATCACCGGATGGTCGGGAGAGAGCGCCCGTGCTCGATGGGCGGCAATCAAAGTGTTATCGAGCATTGCCCGCATGTCGTCGAAACTGAGCTCCGCAACTTTCTGCACCTCGTGGGAGGTCCTGAAGCCGTCGAAAAAATGGAGAAACGGTACCCGGGAACGAAGGGTTGCCGCCTGGGCAATGAGGGCAAAATCCATCACCTCCTGGACATTGTTCGAGCAGAGCATGGCCCAGCCGGTGGTACGGCAGGCCATCACATCGGAATGATCGCCAAAGATCGAAAGTGCCTGGGCGGCAATCGCACGGGCCGAAACGTGAAATACCGTGGCGGTGAGCTCGCCCGCTATTTTGAACATATTCGGGATCATCAGCAGCAAGCCCTGGCTGGCAGTAAAAGTCGTCGTCAGGGTCCCGGCCTGCAGAGCGCCGTGCACCGCTCCGGCCGCGCCCGCTTCAGACTGCATTTCGGTAACGAGGGGTACGGTCCCCCAAATATTCCTTTCCCCTCGGGCACTCTTGATGTCCGATATTTCGCCCATATTCGAGGAAGGGGTAATCGGATAAATGGCGATAACTTCGTTGGTGGCATGCGCCACATGGGCAGCAGCGGTGTTTCCATCAATAATTTTCTGGTTATGCATTGGTACGTTCTCCTTTTTACTTGAAAGAGATAGAGATGTTTGACTTTGACCTATTCGGCTGGTTTTGCGTTGACCTTCCGGTGGCACAGCATGCAGCTTCCCGGCACGCTTGCGGCAGCAAATAATGCGCATGAATCCGGCAGGTTGCTTGACGTGTTCCTCGACTGGCGACCGGCGACAAGAAGCTTCGGAGAAATCCCCCGTCAAACCTTTGCCTAGTCATTCCGGATGAATAAATTTATGTGACTGCAGGATACACTTCGGGCTTGGCCGCAGGGATGATGCTGTACGCTGGCCCGCAAGAAAGAAGTATTTCTCGTGGAGGAAAAGAGGAAACTAGATTTTGGGGGGAATAAAAATATCCAGCCAGGCACCCGGAACAGCTTGGGTATCCAGAGGAATGACCAGAAGAGAATCATGGGGAGGATTCAAGGGTATGAACGTAGAACAGGAAAAGAAAAAGTCATAATCGACAAAAGAATGTTTGGGCGGCTTAAAATCACCCATGGCTGTTTTAGCAGTGTCCACAGGGTCTGCCTGATAGAGTGCTTGTGAAATATTCGTTCCGGACGACACGCTCATTTCTTTCGCAAAAGAAGTCGACTTCATGATTATCACGAAAACGATCAGCATCATGAGTACCGCGGCTATTTTTTTGTGAGAAGTATTTATGAACATGTCGATCAGATACCCGGAAAATGAAATGTATGAGCTTTCAACAAGTAGAAACTTTTTTGCCATTTTTTGTCAAGGGAATTTTCCCGGCACCACAAAACTTCAATGGAAGAATAGTACGGGGGCAGTTAAAAATATCAATGGTAGGGGCCAGGCGTGCCTCGCCCAATCGGGGCACGGCGCGCCGTGCCCCGACATCAGGGTTGTGGTGTTTAATTGCCGAGGTCGAACAGCAGCACCCGTTCTACAGATTCAGATCCTGATGGCCGTGGCACATTTCATCGCGAAGGCGTGCCACCTCGCCACTCTCCAGGTACTCATCGAAGCCCATCACCCGGTCGATGATCCCGACAGGGGTGATCTCCACGATCCGGTTTGCCACCGTGGAGACAAACTCGTGGTCATGGGAAGCGAACAGTACCACCTCCGAAAACGAGATGAGTCCGTTATTCAGGGCGGTAATGGATTCCAGGTCCAGGTGATTGGTCGGCTCGTCCAGGATCAGGGCATTGGCGCCGGACAACATCATCCGCGAAAGCATGCAACGGACCTTTTCCCCACCGGACAGGACACTGGTCTTTTTCAGCGCTTCCTCTCCCGAGAAGAGCATCCGGCCAAGGAACCCGCGGGCAAAGGACTCACCCTCGGTGGGCGGAGAAAACTGGCCAAGCCATTCGATCAGATTCATCTCGCTGGTAAAATAGTCGCCGTGATCTTTCGGGAAATAGGTTGGAGTAATCGTTATTCCCCAGCGGAAGCTGCCGCTATCAGGCTCAAGCTCCCCGGCAAGGATCTGGAACAGGGTCGTTTTCGCCAGGCTGTTGCCGCCGACAAAAGCGATCTTGTCACCCTTGCACACCGTCAGTGTCAGGTTGTTCAGGACCGGCACCCCATCGATTGCTTTGGAAAGCCCGGTGATCTCCAGAATAATATCACCACAGGCGCGTTCCGGCTTGAACACCACGTAAGGATATTTGCGGGACGAAATCGGCATATCCTCAATGGTAAGCTTTTCCAGCAGCTTTTTCCGGGAGGTGGCCTGCTTCGCCTTGGAGGCATTGGAGCTGAAGCGCTGGATAAACTCCTTCAACTCGTTGGCTTTGTCGGTAACCTTGCGGTTTTCGTCCTGTTTCTGTTTCAGGTTCAGCTGGCTCGCCTGATACCAGAAATCGTAGTTGCCCACATATACCTGGATGCGGCCGAAGTCGATATCGGCGATATGGGTGCAGACCTGGTTCAGGAAATGGCGGTCATGGGAAACAACAATGACCGTATTGGAAAACCGGTAGAGGAAATCCTCCAGCCAGGCAATGGATTTCAGATCCAGATGGTTGGTCGGTTCGTCCAGCAGCAGCACGTCCGGATTGCCGACGAACTGGAAGAACTCAAGGCCCAGTCAGCGCAGCTGAAGGTTCACTGGCAGCAGGAGAAGGAGATTATCAAGTCGCTGCGCGAACTGAAGAACCGGCTGGAAGAGAAGAAAATCGATGCCCAAAAGCTTGAGCGTGAGGGCAACCTGGCCGGTACCGCTGAAATCCGGTACGGTGAAATCCCGGCCATCGAAAAGGAGATGGAGGAAAAGAACCAGGAACTCCTTCAGGTGCAGAAAGAGGGGAAAATGCTCTCCGAAGAGGTGGACGGCGACATGGTGGCCGAGGTGGTTGCCAAGTGGACCGGCGTCCCGGTGTCACGTCTCCAGGAGAGCGAGTCGGCCAAGCTGGTGAAGATGGAGGATCGGCTGCGGTCGCGGGTGGTGGGGCAGGATGAAGCCCTGCTGCTGGTGGCGAATGCGGTCCGTCGTGCCCGCTCCGGACTTTCCGATCCGAACCGTCCGATCGGATCGTTTATCTTCCTCGGACCGACCGGGGTGGGCAAGACCGAAACCGCCCGGGCCCTGGCGGAGTTCCTGTTCGACGACGACCAGGCGATCGTGCGCATCGACATGAGTGAATACCAGGAGAAGCATACCGTGGCGCGATTGATCGGCGCACCTCCCGGCTACGTCGGCTACGAGGAGGGGGGGCAACTGACCGAATCGGTTCGGAGAAGACCGTACAGCATCGTTCTGTTCGACGAGATCGAAAAGGCTCATCCCGAGGTGTTCAATGTGTTGCTCCAGGTGCTGGACGACGGCCGTTTGACGGACGGCCAGGGGCGCACGGTTGATTTTCGCAATACGGTCATCATCATGACCAGCAACCTGGGCTCCCAGTGGATCCAGCAGTTCGGCGCCACTGATTATTCAAGGATGCGGAGCATGGTGATGGAGACTCTGAAGGAAAGCTTCAAACCGGAATTCCTTAATCGTGTCGATGAAGTTGTCATCTACCATGCGCTGCCTATCGACCAAATCAAGAAGATCGTGGACATACAGATCAAGTTGCTCCAGAAGCGGCTGGAGGAGATGCACATCGTTCTCGAAGTCACTGACAAGGCCCGCGAATACCTTGCACAGGAAGGCTACGATCCGGCCCTCGGTGCACGTCCCCTGAAAAGGACTATCCAGCGGAGGATCCAGGATCCTCTGGCACTTATGCTTCTCGAAGGTAAATTTGTCGCGGGGAATACGGTGATGGTGGACCTGTCGATAACCGGGGAGGGGTTGGTGATCAGGGAGAAGTGATCAGTGCTCAAGCGTAAATTCGAGGCTGTTTAGGCAGTACAATAAGATTTCTGCTGTTCGGCGTGTAAAAGGCCGCTTCGGTACCCAATTGGGTCCGGAGCGGCCTTTGCTTATTTCCCGTCTTTCGATCGACTATTTCATTTCTTCTGTCTTTTCGCGACAATCTGACCTTTTATCCCTTCATAGACTGAAGCAGTAATGATGTTTTTCTGCTTCAGCTGGTTCTTTCTGGTGTAGGGACGTCCGGCGATGATCTTTTTTGCGTCACCGCTGGTCAGGCCGGGGAGTGCTGAGAGTTGTTCTGTTGATGCAGTGTTGATATCTACCAGATTTGTCTCGGCCGCGGACTTTTTCCTTTGCTTATTCACTGCCGACTTGGTTGCTGTTGCGGAAGATGTTTCTTCCTCCGGAACGGCGAAGGACACCGTTGAGACAAGCAGTACTGCAAGCATAGCGAGAAACAGACGTACAGCGGATTTTTTCATTTGAAGTCTCCTTTGAAATATTTTATAAATCTATACTAATAAAAAATATTTATGTCAACAGTTTTGATGGTAGTCTTGAACGTCATATTTTTCTTGCATTTGTCTTAGAATAACTTTACTTCTAGGATTGCCAGCGAAAGGAGTTTGCCATGTCAAAGCACATTTCAGTGGGCGTCAGTGCCTGTCTCCTGGGAGAACAGGTCCGTTATGACGGGGGTCACAAGCACGATCACTACATCACCGACACCCTCGGGCGATTTTTTCGCTTTGTCCCGGTATGTCCCGAGGTCGGTTGCGGATTGCCGATACCTCGCGAGGCAATGCGGCTCGAAGGGGATCCGGCCGTGCCGCGACTCGTCACCAACCGGACAAAAATTGACCTCACAGAGCGGATGCGCGAGTACTGCCAAGGAACGGTACGGGATCTGGAAAAAGAAGATCTGTGTGGTTTTATCTTTAAAAAGGATTCTCCCAGTTCGGGGCTATTCCGGGTAAAGGTCTATACTGGGGGGATGCCGTCAAAGACCGGCCGCGGATTATTTGCCGAGGCGTTCGTGCGGCACTTTCCGCTTCTGCCGGTCGAGGAAGAGGGGCGACTTTACGACATGAATATCCGCGAGAATTTTATTGAGCGGGTGTTCGCTTTCCGCGACTGGAAGGACTTTTTGCTGGGGACTCGGGGTATGGCTGAGTTGGTGGATTTTCATACCAGGCGCAAGCTTCAGCTCATGGCTCATTCGCCGGAGATCTACCGGGAAATGGGCCGGCTGGTTGCGGAGGGGAAATCGCTGGCACGGGGGGAACTTCTCGACCGTTATCAGGAGTTGTTGCTGCGGGCGCTCAGCCTGCACGCAACGATTAAGAAAAACACCAATGTTCTTTCCCACATCATGGGCTATTTCAAACGGCAGCTCACGCCGGAAGAAAAGGTCGAACTACTGGAGATCCTCAACAGTTATCATGGCGGACTTGTTCCCTTGATTGTTCCGTTAACTCTGCTGAAACATTATGTCAGGAAATACGACCAGGAATATTTGCGCAATCAAACGTATCTCTCACCGCATCCGATGGAGTTGATGCTCAGAAATCATGTCTGAATGATTCCCGGATTTGGTAGGCATTCTTCTTGCTTAAAGTACCCTGCGAAAATGAAAAAGAAAATATTTGCCATTTATTGTCAAAAAATATACAAGATGCTGACAGGTCGGTGTCAAGTTTTCGACAATTGCTGAGATGGGAAAACGGTCTGCGCAATACCAAATCTATTGAATAGTGAACAGGAAATGATAATGAAGATTCTCTGCTGTTTATTAATAGTTGTATTGTGCAGTCTGCCGGAGCTGACCTCTGCCAGCCTCGTTCGCGCCGACAAGGTTGTTGTCATCAAGAAAAAGCGGGTTCTGCTGCTGGTTAAAAACGGTGAGATACTGAAGAAATACCGGGTTGCCATCGGAAGAAATCCGGTCGGTTCCAAGACCCGGCAGGGGGACGGTAAGACACCGGAGGGTGAATATGTTCTGGACAGACGAAACCGGAGCAGCAGATTCTACCGCTCCATCCACATCTCCTACCCCAATGCGAAAGATATCAACAGGGCACAGCAAAAAGGGGTGGCTCCGGGCAGCGACATCATGATCCACGGGCTGCCCCGGAATTATGAGGATGTTGGAGAGCTGCATACCGTGACTGACTGGACACGGGGATGCATTGCGGTGACAAATGCCGAAATTGATGAAATATGGTCCTTTGTCCCGGACGGAACTCCCATTGAAATCAGGCCGTAGCAGGTAGCGCCGAGAGACGTCTGACTGTTGTCATGCCGCCTGCCTGAGTATCCCGCCTTCCGGGTCTTCAGCCATTCATCCCACCCGTTTTCATTCTGCGATAATACGATTCAATTCTTCGAGAAGTTTCTCAATGTCCACTTTATGGACACCTGCGCCGTGTCCAAGTTCCTCTAGGTCTGCAATCTGGCACTCGAGGCAGTCGAGACCGAAACGCTTGAGTACCGGAACTGCCTGCGGATACCGGCGGCAAATCTCCCCGATCTTCATATCTTTGCTAATCATTGTGCCTCCTCGCTGCGGAAGATGTTGTGCAGTGGATCGTCTCAGATCAGGTCGCTGACGGCTTTTTCGATGCGGTCGATTCCGATTCGGATATTTTCCAGGCTTGTGGCATACGACAGGCGGATATAGTTGTCGGCGCCGAAAGCTATGCCGGGCACCACGGCCACTCTGGCTTCATCAAGAAAATACGCTGCCAGTTCGCTGGAGTTGCGGATGGTTTTTCCGGCGAAGCTTTTGCCGTACATCGCGGAAACGTTGGGAAAGGCATAAAAGGCGCCGGTTGAGCGAAAGCAGCTGATGCCTTCAATGGCATTGAGACGTTCGATGATATACGTGCGACGCTTCTCGAACTCTCCTCTCATCATGGACACCTCGTCCTGGGGACCGTTCAGTGCCTCTACTGCGGCTTTCTGGGCCACCGAGGAGGGATTTGAGGTGGACTGGGACTGCATTTTGGTGATTGCGCCGATGACATCCTTCGGTCCGGCGGCATAGCCGATACGCCAGCCGGTCATGGCGTAGGTCTTGGAAACACCGTTGACGACAATGGTCCTCGGAATCAGTTCGGGAACCGCGGAAGCGATATTGTAGAACGGGATGCCGTCATAGCGAAGGCTTTCGTAAATATCGTCGGAGATAATGATGAAGTCGTAGCGGAGGCAGACTTTGCCGATTTCCTGCAATTCCTCTTTACTGTAAGAGCTTCCGGTCGGGTTGCTCGGGGAGTTGAGGATCAGTGCCCTGGTCCTTGGTGTTATGGCTTGTTCCAATTGCTCCGGGGTGATTTTGAATGAGGTCTTTTCATCCGTTTGGATAAAGACCGGTGTGCCGCCTGCCAGGAGAACCTGATCGGGATAGGATACCCAGTAGGGGGCGGGGATGATGACTTCGTCACCTTCCTGGATCAGGGCCTGGGAAATGTTGTAGAGGGAATGCTTTGCCCCGCAAGCGACGGAAACCTGCTCACGGGAGAATGTCAGTCCGTTATCCCGCTGAAGTTTGGCGATAATGGCATCTTTCAGTTCGATGGTGCCGCCAACCGGGGTGTAGCGGGTGTGTCCGGCATCGATTGCCTGTTTTGCGGCTTCCCTGATATTCAGCGGTGTGCCGAAGTCGGGTTCTCCGGCGCCGAAGCCGATGATGTCGATGCCCTCGGCCTTGAGGGCCTTTGCCTTGGCATCGATGACGAGGGTTGGTGAGGGCTGGATTCTGTGTACGCGATCTGCCAGTTTCATGAGTATCTCCGAGTATTGGAAGGCGAATGCAGCGTCATACGCCTTGTTGTTATCGATTGAATTTGACGTCGAGAGCTTTTTTAACCAGGGGAGGGACAAGGCCGTCGATGGGGCCTTTCAGTGAATATACTTCCTTAACGATGGATGACGAAAGAAAACTGTAAAAAACCGAGGTCATTAAAAATACCGTTTCAACTTCGCGCGATATGCCACGGTTGATCTGGGCCATCTGCAGTTCGTACTCAAAGTCGGAAATTGCACGCAGGCCCCTGACGATTGCCTGAGCCTTACAGGCACGGGCGTAATCTACCAGAAGGCCGTCAAAGGTGTCAACAGTTGCCCGCGAATTATCCTTCATGACCGATTTGATCATGTCGACCCGTTCCGCAACCGTGAAGAGAGGGTTCTTTTGCTCGTTGTTGGCAACGGCGACTATCACTTCGTCAAAAATCTTCAGGGCGCGGTTGATAATGTCCAGGTGACCGAAAGTGATCGGATCGAATGAGCCGGGATACACGGCGATTTTTTTCATCAGATGGAGCCTTTCTGCAATGTGGTAAAGAAGGCCAGGGCGGTATCGCCGTAGACTCTTTTATCGATCTGCTGAAGACAGCCATGGTGATCGGCGATGTCTTCACGGGAGGAGAATTCGGCGACAACTACGGTTTCCGCATCGATAATCGAACTTTTCTGAAGCTGCTCGAGACATTTCTCGATCAGCCCTTTCTGGTATGGCGGGTCGAGAAAAACCAGCTGAAAAATCCTTCCTGCCGATTCCAGTAGTCCGAGAGCCTGGCAGAAATCCTTGAGGATTACCTGGCTCCTGTCCGTGAATCCGGTCAAAGAGAGGTTTTGGGAAATAATAGTCGTCGAATTCCGACTGTTGTCAATGAAAACGGCATTCTTTGCCCCGCGGCTCAGGGCCTCGATTCCCAGGTTTCCGGTTCCGGCAAAGATATCGAGCACCGCACAGCCGTCCAGTGGGCCCAGCGTGTTGGAAAGGATATTGAAGAGGGCCTCTTTTACCTTGTCCGAGGTTGGTCTGACGGTAAGGCCTCGCGGGGTGTGCAGTCGCCGTCCGCGGGCGGAGCCCCCTATTACCCTCAATGGCTGGTCCTCAGGATGGCGGCAAGTTTTGCTGCGCTTCCTTTGGCTCGAAAAGCGGTAAGGAATTCCCGTGCCTCCCGGTAGGCCATCTCGTGAATCATCGAGATGTTTTCTTGTGGAATGGCATCAATATCTGACTTGAAAACTTTGGTGGCGTATTTGATGTCCCGGTTGTTTTCCCGTGCCCAGCTGCGCATGGCATCCATGAGGTCAAGGGGGAGCCCGGCGTGGGCAACGTTTTGCCAGAGCGTTCCGATGTTTCCCTTGCGGATGCCGTAATCAGCCAGTTTGCCCACCAGATGGAGCGGGGTCCCGGTAATGCCATGCTGCACCAGTCCTGATACGCCCAAGGAGCTAGCGACGTCGTGGATCTTCTTTGTTCGCTCAAGGTCTATCCGGACTATCTCACCCTCAAGATAGTTGCCCCGCTTCGAGCCGTTGTTGATGGCAAGCAGTTGTGGCGTGCAGCCTTTTGCAGTCAGTTTGGATAAAAATGATTTTGTTTCGGTCACGGAGGTAAGGGCCGAGCGGTTCGTGGAAAGGGGGACTTCTCCCAACTCCACTTCCAGGCCGTAGCCTTTGGCGATGATCGGCTCGGCAAGCCGTGTCACGATGTCGATATTGTCGGCAAGGGAATTAAAGGAGGCATCGATGGCAAAAGAGCTGTAGCCTGCCTGGATCTGGGCGGCAATAAGACGGCCGGCAGCGGTGAACTCGTCTTCTCCGGTGTCCTTGACAGTGATATGATCGGCGTGGATCAGGAACGGCTTGCTGAAACCGCACGATGAGGCATACTCGAGGATGGTTGAAGCGTAGATCTCCGGTGTCTGACCGGTGTAGCCGCCGTCAAGGCCGCCTTCCGTGGCTGTCAGCTCGAAGGCCACAACTGCGTCCAGTTCTTCTGCGGCCTTCATGATGCCGGGGATTGCGTGCTTTATCCTGGCGTTGCAGGCCATCACGATGAGGTTCTGGTCTTTAAGGGCGGTGAAAACATCGCGGCCGCTCAGGAGGCAAACTTTGGACGTTGAACCAAGCATGCCCCGGATATGTTCCGGAGCCAGTTCCAGAAGCTTTTCATTCATGAGGTATCCCAATCATGGAATCGTAAAATTACCGAGAAATATTGGAAAAAGTTAGCATGACACGGTTTCGCGAGTCAAGGGTAAGTTTGTTGTTGACAGGGGAGTTGAGTAGGGTTTAATAAAAATTTCAGAGGAGGGATCATTATATGGATTCAGCTGTATCCGGAGAACGGCCCGATCTCGCCGGTTTTGCCGCCAAAAGTTGCCTGTCACTCGGGAGACGCTA
>Ga0351907_1114_pt1 | contig 20990 bp, 16 predicted proteins | sample BONcelHT113001E6_FD_206861 | JGI IMG/M metagenome (GOLD analysis project Ga0351907, IMG submission 206861) | Enriched cells from coal bed in the Powder River Basin, Montana, United States - BONCAT cells T11 rep1 HSBNCT.T11.300.1.E6 ... | reverse complement strand
TCCCTGCCCGTATCATCGGTTTTGAATATTTCAGAAGGATTTCGGCAAATTTTTTCAGGTCATCAGACTGCGCTGATCTGAAGACTATTCCCGATTCGCGCTCCGCATCTGCAACATGTTCTTCGCGGATAGAAAGACCTGCAAGAAGCTCAGCAATACCGGCATGCATGTTGTAACTTTTCGCCTGAGCCTGCCGCTGCATCTTTGGCCAGTGCTTCTCAATGATACCAAAGAGCCACATGGTCATCTCATTCTGGAGCATTGGAATCTCTTCAAAGGGATCATGTGACCCTATCTCATCAGGGACTCCTTCAATATCCGTTGAGCCACTCGCGTCAATAACATGAATAATCGCGTCTGCCTGTCTCAGATGATCAAGGAACTGATTTCCAAGACCTTTACCGGTATATGCTTCCGGAACCAGCCCGGCAACATCGATCAGATGAACCGGCACATACCGGATTCCATCAACACAAACGCCACACCGATGGTCAAGGCCGGTGCAGGGGCACGGGACCCGGACATACGCAACGCCACGGTTGGCATCTATAGTAGTGAACGGATAGTTAGCAATCTCAGCCGGCGCCATGGTGGCTGCCCGATACAGGGTGGATTTTCCGCAGTTTGGTTTTCCTGCAAGTGCAAGGGTTATCATAGCTCGTACCTTAAACCTTTGCGGTCTAACCGTAATGTATGGGATACACGGTAAAAAAGATCTGGTACTTTGATAATCCCGGTGAAGAGAACACCAGTGATGCTCTCAATATTGCTGTAGAGCGGGCAATTGACCTTGGTATCCGGTATCTGGTTGTTGCAAGTACTAGTGGGAAAACCGCCACTATAGCAGCAGAAAGAGTAAAAAGGACAGGAATATCACTTATAATTGTCACCCATGCAGTCGGGTTTTCATCGCCCGGAGTGTGGGAGTTTGATGCTTCAGTAGCTGATGCTCTCAGAGCCGAAGGAGTGAAAATCGTTACCGGAACCCATGTTCTCTCAGGACTTGAACGCGCGTTCTCATCATCACCAAAAGTGGGTGGGGGTTCACGTAGTGAAGCGGTATCTGAGTCTTTGAGACGAATTATTGCAGTCGGCCTTAAGTTCGCGATTGAATGCGTACTTATTGCAGTCGGCCTTAAGTTCGCGATTGAATGCGTACTTATTGCAGCCGATCAGGGGGCAGTGCCGGTTTTAGAAGAAGTCGTTGCTGTTGGAGGAACGGCAAATGGCGCTGATACCGTCTGCGTTATCCGACCATCTCATACCAACCGGCTGTTTGAACTACAGGTCCGGGAGATCGTTGCAATGCCAAGGGAACGGTGATTATGATATTCAAACCATTAACTGACACATTCAGCCTTTTAAAAAAACCGGTGCTGTGGATACCAGGACTCTATACCGGAATAATAATGAGCGTTTTTCTTTATCTCGCCTTTTCAGGTGGAGAATTCATAGCAGGAAAAATACTCTTTCTCACCTTAGTTCTATTCCCGTTGTTTCTCGCTGGCGCTATTGGGTGTATGGGCAGTGAGAACTATTCTCCCGAAGAATTTTACCGGTCTGCAATCAGAGGATTTTTCCCAATCCTGCTTGGCGTAATAGTTATTTTCGCAATTATCGTCCTGCTTTTAATTCTCTTCAGTATCCCGTTTGCTATTGCTGGGTTAGGGAGCGATCCCTCGATGATAGGGGGGCTATTCATCGGAATCGCAATGCCCATCATCATCTTTGCCTTTTATTTTGATAATGTTGCAGTTGCTGAAGGTCTGAAAGTGTTCGCATCCCTAAAACGCAGTACGATTATTGTCTCCCACTCTTTTATGACAATCATCACCTGCATCCTGGTTAGCGGAGCCGGAGCAGTGGCACTGAGCTTTATGGTCGCTATGATGTGGGGGATGGTTCTGTCAGACCGGTTCACCCAGTACCTTGACCTCGGAATGACTGAACAGCAGAAAATTTTCGCAGGATTTACCCTCGCAGACTGGCAACAGACACTCGGGCCGGACGGAGTAGCAATTACTGCAGGAATGATCGGTCTTTACACGATGATACTGGTCACCATTCTGATAATCTATAAACATCAGTGCTACCGGTCATCATCATCAGATCAGAATTATGAAGAGGTACCCCCGCCTCAGGTTGGAGAATATGATGAAAAAGGGCGATGGTACAAATATTGATTGTAACTAAAGAAAAAACAGATTTAAGTGACAGTTAAAAAAAAGGGCGCAGACCCACCCATAAAAAGGCGGCAATAGCCCCTCCCCCAAGGGTTGCCAGGAAATTTGTCCCTGCATTCCCAATTATCTTCTTATTTTCAAGTACTTCTCCGATCAGACTGTCAAGATTTGCCCCGATAAGTCCTCCAAGAACACTTGCAAGAAATATCGGGAGGTCAGCTATTCCCAGGAGAACCGCACAGGCAGAAACAAACACTGCTGCAAAAAGTCCTGCAATCTCACCAGTATAAGAAACACCACCGTTTGTTCCTTGTGGAACTGGTTTTAATGTCGTTATCAGATATGGCTTTCCTGAACAGACACCGACTTCCCCGGCAACAGTATCAGCGGCAGCGGTTGCAACACTTCCAAGATATATCGCAATAAATCCAGGATGCTGGGTGACCCCGAATAAAACCGCTGCAACGACAGAAACAAGCCCGTTTGCAAAAACATTGACATATCCTCTGACCCCTCCGCTCTCCTGCTCCACATGCAGACTTTTTTTATAATCCATCTGATAGCGGGTTGCTGCAGCACCGATGATAAAAAATGAGAGCATGACTAAGAACCAGGATATTCCGGCAAACACAATGAGGAGAATCCCGACAAGTGCAGCAGAAAAGAGTCCGGGGATATCTGCAGTCTTCAGCCGGTAGGCAAAATATGCAAACCCGAACGAGATGAACACCGCAGTTGCAACCAGAGGCAGGTCTGCCTGATATTCAAGGTCAACGATAAGGAGCATCGCCATCGCAACCCCGACCAGTTCTCCGGTTAACGCATAGGGATTGTTTCGAAGAATTGAATGGAGAAGTATTGCAACCGTAACCCCGACTACAATCGCAAGCCAGGTTCCTCCCCCGGTATATTCCATTGTCAGTGCAGCAACCAGAAGTCCTGCAATCATCGAAAGTGCATATTCAGCAGGACGACCACCGGAATAGGAAAATATGAGTTCGCGGGTTGCAACGATGAGAATTGCAGCACAGAGAACAAAAGCCGGAAGGATGCCAATGAGATTGAGGATCCCGAATGTGCATAACGCAATAGGAAGAGCGGTATGGCCGGTTCTTATCAGGATCAACACGGATCCAATGATAAGAGCAAGACCTGCCATCCCGGGGGGCATTATCGGAACAAGGAGGGTAAGAATGACTGCTGCAATGAACGCAAGCCATCTCCCGAAATATTTCATGTATATATAATGGATTATGCATCAGATAAGGTATCAGGATCTGCCGGAAAGAAACCCTTTAACTGACCATAACTAAATTGTACCCCCTGATACGACTATGATAATACCATTTATGACCCAATGCAGACACAGAGTCACATCTATCGCCCTTATCTGTGTTTTCAGCCTGTGTCTCTTCACCGTCACCTCTGCTGATCCCTATTATTCCCCAAATCAGGGAAAAATGCCACTCAAGGTTCAGTTCTCTATTCCCGGAGGAGAAGCCTGCGATACCGTAACATGGGATTTTGGGGATGGAAATTCCTCATCAGAAATGAATCCCTCATATGCATATAACCGGATGGGATTTTTCTATCCGCTCTGCGTCTGCACCCTTCCCGGAGCTACGATTACGTACACCTTTGACAAGGTTGTCGCTTCAAACGCGGATATGTTTGATGCAGATACTGCAGATCCACACTATCCCTATCATACGCAGGTGGATATTACATCTGAAACACTCAGCCTGACCAATCAGATCAAGCAGGGAACCGGGCTGTATGCCCTTGGACAGTATCAGTATGCTGAAAAATCTTATCAGAAGGTATTGAAGATGTCAGACCCGGATCCCATGATTTTTGCAGAGTACGGAACCATCCTTCTCAAACTCTCCCGGTGGGATGAAGCAAAGAAGGCATTTAATCAGTCAATATCATTAAAACCTGATGCTGATGTCCTCAATGCGTATGCCCATCTTCTCATCGGTACAAAGAAGTATGATGACGCTCTTGAGGCATTCAACCAGTCACTTAAAATAAATGATAAAAGTGCTAGTGCCTGGGCCGGCCGTGGCGAAGTGCTGGGACTCCTTGAGCAACTTGATGAAGCGGCAGCAGCATATGAAACATCTGTCAGCCTTGATGCAGATCAGGCGTCAACATGGAAAGGATATGGAGAAGTGCTGACCGCTATGGGGAACCATGAGGATGCGGTGAGTGCATATGAAAAAGCAATCGGACTCGGTATGTCAGGAGCAGACATTTACCTGAAATATGGAGGAGCCTTGAGAAAACTCGGCCGCGATGGTGATGCACAGAACGCAATGAATCAGGCGCGGAGTTTCCAGGGACCATTATACTCTTCCTCTGATGGAGGGACTCTTCACTGCACAGCCGGCGGAGCACTCTGATTTCCCTCTCTTTTTTCTGGACTGTCTGCGACTCCAGGGTACTACCACAGGCGGGAATATCCGTCAGATACATTACGAGAGCCCACTAACGCATAAGAAATGCCAAAGGCCGATCCACTCCCTAAAAATTATGAATATCGCGAGGTTGAGACGCGATGGCAACAGACCTGGAAGGATGAAGACCATTACTTTCAGGACGGATCAGATAAACCACAGTTTGTAATCGATACACCTCCTCCATACCCCACCGGCGAATTTCATATAGGAAATGCATTCAACTGGTGTTATATCGATTTCATTGCCCGATACAAACGGATGAAAGGATATAATGTCATGTTCCCTCAGGGCTGGGATTGCCATGGGCTGCCCACCGAGGTAAAAGTTGAAGAGACCCATAACATCACCAAAAACGATGTTCCACGCCAAGAGTTCCGCGAGATGTGCCGGACTCTTACGGTTGGAAATATTGAGAAGATGCGCACCTCTATGCGCAGAATGGCTTTCTCAATAGACTGGTCACACGAGTACATCACGATGATGCCGTATTATTACGGCAAAACTCAGCTCTCATTTCTCCGGATGATGCAGGCAGGCAAGATCTACCAAAGTGATCACCCGGTAAATTTCTGCCCCCGATGCGAAACTGCCATCGCTTTTGCTGAAGTCAATTACAGCGACCGCACCACCTCACTGAATTTTTTTAACTTTGACGGGGTTGAGATTGCAACATCAAGACCTGAGCTTCTTGCAGCCTGTGTTGCAGTTGCTGTGCATCCATCTGATGAGCGATACGCAGGTAAAACCGGAGCCAGCCTTATTGTTCCACTATTTGGACATGAAGTACCAATCATCAGTGATGAGGCAGTAGATCCATCATTTGGTTCTGGGGCCGTGATGATCTGTACCTTTGGTGACAAACAGGACGTTATCTGGTGGAAGGTGCATGGGCTCCCGCTGCGAAAAGCCATCGACAAAACCGGAAAGATGACAGACATCGCAGGAAGCTATGCAGGAATGACTTCAGGTGAATGTCGCAAAGCTATCCTTGCTGAGATGCAGAACCAGGGGATTTTAATCAGACAGGAGCCACTTCAACAGCGGGTTGGTACCTGCTGGCGTTGTAAAACACCTATTGAGATCCTCTCTGAACACCAGTGGTTTGTCAGAATCCCGCATGAAGAATCACTCCGTGCAGCGAAAGAGGTCAAATGGTATCCGGAGCACATGTTCCTGCGGATGGAAAATTGGATCGAGCAGATGGAATGGGACTGGTGTATCAGCCGCCAGCGCCTTTTTGCAACCCCGATTCCAGTGTGGTTTTGTAAAGATTGTGGCAAGGTAATAATTCCGGATGAAGCAGACCTCCCTGTTGATCCGACCGTTGACCAACCAAAGTCTCCATGTCCGGTCTGTGGTAGTTCATCATTCACTCCGGAGACTGATGTCCTTGACACCTGGATGGACTCTTCAATATCAGTTCTGCACGTAACCGGCTGGGATGGGAGTCAGAAGATACCCCCCCTCTTCCCGGCTCAGATCCGCCCTCAGGGTCATGATATTATCAGAACCTGGGCATTCTACACGATTCTGCGCTCCGTATCCCTTACCGGTAGCAAACCATGGGAGCAGATCCTTGTCAACGGAATGGTACTTGGAGAAGACGGGTTTAAGATGAGTAAAAGCCGGGGGAATGTCACCGTTCCGGAAGAGATTCTGAGTGAATATGGCGCTGACTCTCTTCGCCAGTGGGCTGCAGGCGGCGCTGCTACCGGTTCTGATATTCAGTTTAACTGGAATGATGTTGTCGCCGCTAACCGGTTTTTAACCAAGATGTGGAACATATCACGGTTTTCCCTGATGCAACTGACCCGGCAGGAGTATAATCCAGGCACTCCGGTTACTGCACTTGCTGACCGCTGGCTGCTCACAAAGATTGATCAGACAGTGAGAGAAGTTTCTGATGCATTTGAGACATACCAGTTTGACCGGGGCCTGAAAGCAATCAGGGAACTTGCCTGGGATGTTCTTGCTGATAACTATATTGAGATCGTGAAAGGCCGGTTATATGGCGGAGAAGGCAGGGATGGGGCCTGTGTAGCGATAATGACAGCACTAAATAATCTCTGCCGGATGCTTGCTCCATATACCCCGTACTTTGCCGAGGAAGTCTGGTCATTTATTGGCTCGGGATCTGTCCATAAACAGTCCTGGGTAGACTTCTCATATCAGGATCCTGCCGCCGCTGCTGAAGGGGAGATCCTGGTGAAGGTGGTGACTGAAGTCAGGCGATATAAGCATGATAAAAATATGGCACTCAATGCACCACTTGGGACGGTAACCGCTTACACCCCAACGCTCATCGATGACGGAGGAGACGCCAGTCTGGCCCTTAACTGCACAATGACCTGGGTAGCAGGAACACCAGACCTCAGACAGGTGGTCACCGGAGTGTCATTCAATATGGGAATCATCGGACCAGCACTCAGAGGAGATGCAAAAGCCTTCATGCAGGCAGTAGAAGCGCTGCCTAAAGAGCAGGTACTTTCTATGCCAAAGACAGTAATGGCAGGCGATAAGGAGATTCCTGTTCCGGAAGGATCAGTTATCCCAAAGATGAGTTATACTGTTGCGGGCGCTGAAGTTGAGATTATTACTGCGCAGCCGGATCTCATCATTACCGTTGGATAATACTCTTTAAACCAAAAATATTTTTATTTCGGAGAATACCGCCGGATTATCTCACCTGCGACAAACTCACGAACGGTCTCTTCTGATAGTGTCCCGTCAACCAGAACAAACCTGCCTGGATCTTCTCCCGCACGTTGAAGATAATTTTCCTGTACCCGGGTTAGAATCTCTGCCTTTTCAAAATGTTCTGTCTGCCTGCGTTTCTGAGTCCGGCTCAGTGCAACATCAACAGGAAGAACCAGCAGAAATGTCATATCCGGCATGATTGTCCATCCTCCGTGCACTTGTTTAAGCCATAAAACAGGGTCTGGAACAGAACCGGCAAGTGAGGCTTGCTGATATGCAAACCTACTATCGAGGTACCGATCAGATATGATTAATTTCCCTTCTGCAAGAGCAGGTCTGACCACTTCAGAGAGATGAGCTGCGTGATCTGCAACAAAGAGAAGCGCTTCTGCTATGGGATCTGCATCTTCTGCGATGGCCCGCCGTACCTGATCTCCGATCCAGGTTGCTCCAGGTTCACGGGTCATGACCGGCGAGAGATGCTGTAGCATTATGCCAAGTGAAGAGTGAAGACTACTCTTTCCACTTCCGTCTATTCCTTCAATAGTAATCAGCACAGCCGTCCGCTCCTGATAAGATCTACTGGGATCGCACCTGAATGAAGAGCAGTGGAGATTATCGCCCCGTCATACCCGGATTGTTGCAACAATACAAGGTCATCCATACATGCAACCCCTCCGCCCCAGAGGAGCCGGCCAGAATACGAACGCCGATACTGCACAAGGAGGTCTTTATTCAGTCCCCGCCTTGTTCCGACCCCCCCGATATCCAGCAGAATACACCCCTTGAATGCACATCTTACAGCGCGTGCCAGTACTACTTCTGGATCAATCAAATCAGGAATGACCCTGCCATCCTTCATATCAACGGAGAGGTACCCCCCGGTATAAGACTCCAAATCAGGGCCGGCTGTCTCAGTGCCTACTACATTGATAACACCAGGGCAGACAAAAACATCATCAGGGCTGCGACATCCCCTGTCCAGATAGAGTGTATCAACAAGACATGCAAGAGAGGAGATAATCAGATCATGCCCGCCGGTACCACAGATCCGATCAAGATCAGCGATATACAAATTCCGCGGCCTGATATCCTGCAGGTATCTGACCGGCTCTGCTGATGAGGCCAGAGGGGACACAACCGGCCTGTACCCGTCCCGCATACCGCTCTTTCCATGTACAATATTACCGTTTTTCAAGTCTGCTGCAAGGATAAGGTCCATAATCAAACGTAATCACTATTTAGATATCAGTTGCATAAAACATATGCAATTATTAGTCAGCCCGGCCAGCATAGATGAAGCAAAACAGGCTCTTGCTGCCGATATCGTTGACGTAAAACGCCCTGAGGAAGGCTCACTCGGCGCTTCTTTTCCCTGGATAATCCGGTCAATAAAGGGCCTTACCAAAAAACCGATCAGCGCAGCTATTGGAGATTTTGATTTTAAACCCGGTGGAGCTTCCCTTACGGCCCTTGGTGCTGCTACAGCAGGGGCGGATTACATCAAGATTGGGCTGATGTTTGATGGAAAAGCAGAAGCCGCAGAGATGATCCGTGCGGTGGTCAGAGCAGTAAAAGACACATATCCTGAAAAAATTGTGGTTATTGCTGCATATTCAGACTGGAAACGGCTTTCAGTTATCTCACCATTTGATGTTGTCCCAATTGCAGCACAAGCTGGTGCTGATGTTACGATGGTTGATACCGGAATAAAAGACAGGAGATCCACATTTGAATTCATGAGTGAGGACGAATTAACCCGCTTCACCCGGTTAAATCAAGAACACGGGATGAAGACTGCAATTGCAGGGTCTCTCACTTTTGAAGATATCCCGATTCTGAAAAGAATAAACCCTGATATTATCGGGGTTCGCGGGATGGTCTGCGGGGGAGACAGGCGGGCACTTGTACAGGAAGAACTCGTCTTGAAAGCCGTTGCCATGGTGCACTGATATGTATATTGAAAAATTGTCTGCACCATTTGGCCTGACATTTGATGACGTCCTTCTGCAACCGGCAGCATCAGAAGTTGAACCTGATCAGGCGATTGTTAGCAGCAGATTTTCACGAAACATTCCCCTCAATATTCCGCTGGTGAGTGCAGCCATGGACACGGTCAGCACTTCAACGATGGCAATCGCCCTCGCCCGTGCCGGGGGAATATCAGTCATTCACCGGAACATGACCGCAGAAGAGGAGGTTGAGGAGGTTAAGGCGGTAAAGCGTGAAGCAGAGATTATTGAGCGCGATGTACTTACTGTTGGTCCGGAAGTAACCATAGCCGATGTTGAACGACTCATGGTTACCCACGGAATCGGAGGAGTTCCGGTTGTTGATAATGACCGGGTCATCGGCATTGTCAGCAGGCGTGACATCAGGGCAATTTCCAGTCGCCGTGGAGCAGACACGGTAGCATCGGTTATGACCCATGAACCCCTGGTTGCAACTGAGGCGATCACCCTTGATGAAGCGTTTGACCTCATGTACTCACGCAAAGTTGAACGTCTTCCGGTTGTGGGTGCTGATGGCGGATTGATTGGTATCATCTCAATGCAGGATCTCCTGGAAAAGAGCCAGTATCCGGCAGCTGTTCGAGATAAAAACGGAAATTTACGTGTATCCGCAGCAGTCGGCCCCTTTGATCACAGACGGGCAATGATGCTTGCCGAGGCAGGGGCAGATGCAATCGTAGTTGACTGCGCTCATGGACATAACCTGAATGTGGTGCGTGGAGTTAAGGACATTAAAGCCAGTCTCTCATGTGATGTCGTTGCCGGAAACATTGCAACCCGTGAAGCAGCACTTGCACTTATTGATACAGTAGACGGGCTGAAGGTTGGCATCGGGCCGGGTTCAATCTGCACTACCAGGGTGGTTGCAGGTGTGGGAGTTCCACAGATAACCGCTATCGCCCAGGTAGCCGAGATAGCCGGGCCGGCAGGGGTCCCTGTCATTGCTGACGGAGGAATCCGGTACAGTGGAGATGTTGCAAAGGCAATCGCAGCGGGTGCAGATTCTGTCATGATGGGTAACCTTTTTGCCGGAACAGATGAAGCACCAGGCTCACTGGTCACAATTCAGGGGCGTAAATATAAACAATATCGCGGTATGGGATCGCTTGGCGTTATGAGTTCAGGAGTATCCAGTGACCGGTACTTCCAGAAAAAAGAAATTGGAAGGACCAAGTTCGTTCCTGAGGGAGTTGAAGGTGTCACCCCGTATGTCGGTCCGGTTCAGGAGGTAATCTACCAGATGATCGGCGGGCTGAAGTCAGCAATGGGATATACGGGCTCTGCAACGATCCAGGATATGCATACAAAGACACAGTTTGTCAGGATTACACAGGCAGGTTATCTTGAAAGCCACCCGCACAATATTACCATTACTGATGAAGCTCCAAATTACCGGATCTGACACATAAGAACAAACCTTTTATTTTCGCGGCACTAACTATGAGTTAGTGACAGAAGAACAGGCAGAACTCTCCCGGTTGCTTGATATACTTGGTAACCGGAACCGCCGGCGCATCATTGAATTAATTCGTGATAAGCCCTGTTTTGTCACCGAAATATCCGAACGTCTGACAATATCGCCTAAAGCTGTAATTGATCATCTGCAGATGCTGGAAGATGCACAGATCCTTGCATTCAGACATGATGACAAACGGAGGAAGTATTACTATCTGGCACACGATATCACTATTCAGGTACATCTGAACCAGGAGCAGCAGGGTCTTATCCCCCTTGTGCTGAATGAGGAACACAAGTTCATTATCTCACTTCTCAAACTCTGGCAGATGATATCAGCTCGTCAGGAAATTACCCTTCGGCTGGAGGAACTTGAGCGGGAAATTGATCAACAGATCGGTGAGGTGCTCAGACACGGACGCCAGGCAGGGAATTCAGATACAGGACTGATGGTTGCCGTAGCCCTCGCTCATGGTGCCCGGACTACACCGGAGATCGCCAGTATGACAGATCTGCAAACTCCGGTTGTACAAGAAGCATTAGAAGCGCTTGTTGAACAGGGAATAGCATGCAGGACAGGATCGAACTATCGCCTCAGAGGAAATTATGCCGAACAATCCCTATGATGACCTGCTCAAAAACCTTGCACGGTTGATCGAACAGGTAACCGGTCTTGAGCAGAATATGCGCCACCTTCAGAATATGCAGTCAGATGCCCCTCATATTATCGGCTGTGCTTTCATCTCCGGGGGTACGTGCTATGACCAGGAAATCCCAGTCAGGCAACCGGTAGAGGTGAATTATGAGATCGTTGATGCCGGAGAGGTGGCATATCTGACGGTTGCTCTTCCAAGTTCACTATCAGAGAAACCAGAGGTGGAGTTTGCAGAAAAAAAGGTTATAATCAGTGCAGCTGGTTCCCGTGCCCCGGTTAATCTCGAATTTGCGGTTGTACCAGAAGCGTGCAACTACTCAATCAAAAACGGAATTGTTGATGCTACCCTGATCAAAGTTCCTGAAATTCAAAGCGAGTGATTCCGGCAGTGCCACCCCTAATTAGCCGGTTCTCCCATTTTTATTCTATATCATATGTCACTGTGGCAGAGTCTCAGCAATATCCCACACCCTGCCAGTCATGAGTTTTTTCATGGTAAAGACATACATCTCAGGTATGATTGTGGTCATCGGGGGAGGTCCGGCTGGAAGATATGCAGCAATGCGGCTTGCTGGAGCTGGTCGGGAGGTAATGCTGGTAGATCGCAGACCTGCCGGACTTGGGGGACAATGTCTCCATCAGGGGTGCATGGTCATCTGTGCACTCAATGATGTGGCCCGGACCTATGAACATCTGGAAGGGCTGCATCAGGCAGGCATTGTGTCAGGAGTGCCTGAACTGAACTTTCCCAGGCTTATCAGCAGGATGCAGGAGATCATTTCCACTATCGCCCGGGTTATCGATACCGAGACCAGAGAGGCCGGAGTCAGAGTAGTTACCGATGAGGCATGTGTTTCCGGTGGCAGAGTGACGATACAAGGGGAAGAGGTTGAGGCCGAATCGGTAATTATTGCAACCGGTTCAAAGCCGGCATTGCCCCATATACTTGGAGACTCTCTAAACGGAGTATATACTGCTCATTCCATACTGAGTATCGGTGCACTTCCAAAGCACCTGGTGATCATTGGGGGAGGAGCGATAGCCACAGAAATGGCATATCTCTTTTCAGTCTTTGGATCTTCAGTGACTATCCTGGCAAGAAGTACCCTGCTGAGTTCATTTCCTGCACCCCTTGTCAAAGAAGCAAAGCGGGATCTGCACCGGACGCAGATCATTGAAGGAGCGAGTGTGACCAGGATTACGGGTAACAGCACTGTTTCAGGAGTGCAGTTTGCACTCAATGGCGAGATTCTCACTGTCGGGGCTGATGCTGTGCTTCTTGCTACCGGAATGGAACCAGACACGACTACAATATCAGGCATTCCTTTGAGCCAGGAAGGATACATCACCGTGAACGAGCGTATGGAAACGGGTATCCCCGGAGTATATGCGGTGGGAGATGTAACCGGCAATTCATGGCTTACCCCGCTTGCCCGCAGGCAGGGAAGAATCGCAGCAGATGTAATCCTTGGTATCGTGCCTCCAGCCCCCCTGTCTGCAATCCCCCAGGCAGTTAAACTTCGAAATGACCTCGCATTTTGTGGAGAGACACAGGGCAATGAAATGTCAGTGATGATTCCTTCACCTGCAGGACCAGGAAGTTTCTGGTCAGTGATGGAGCATGCTACGGGCAGGACATCCCTCAGTGTGGATCCGGATTCAGGCATGATTCGCGGGATGCTTGAGGCTTCACCGTATGCTTCAGTTGTTGCAGCCTACCATGCTCTGTTGATTAATACCGATACAACGATTGACCAGATGGAAAAATTCATAGAGGTCCATCCTTCAGCAGATGGATCCGGATGGACCGGCAGATATCTTGCTGACAGATACGCCCGGCAAAAAAGTGAAAACAATGACGAGTCTGGCAATATCCTGAAAAACGTATCTCAGGCACATGAATAACCCCGGATTACCTGCACCACCTGCCAGAAGCAAACCAAAACAGGTAAATCCCCCCATTCCCAATTGAAGCAGTATGCCAGAAGTATTTACCCGAGACAATATCCCACTCAAATATCATATCACGGGAACCGGACCTACGGTTGTTTGTATCCTGGGATATGCGATGACCCAGGATGAATGGCCGGGCAGGATGATTTCCAGACTTTCGGAGTCATTGCGTGTGATACGATACAATCACCGGGGGATTTCAGGAATATCAAATCCGGATTGTCCATTTACCATCCCCACGGCTGCAGAAGATCTTCATGATGTTATCTCAACGCTGACAGATGGTCAGATCCATATTTTAGGGTATTCGATGGGAGGGATGGTGGGACTTGAATATGCCCTGCGATATCCACAATCCCTTGGGCGTATTGTCCTCATCAGTACTCACTGTGGAGGAGATGCAATGATTCCCCCAAACCCACAGGTAATTGAAGAGATGGGCACGGAACCTTCAAGCCTTGATGAGTACCTGAACCGTGCCGGACGACTGCTTCTGACAGAGTCATTCAGGCAGACACACCCTGATCCTATGAGCTGGTTTGTGGATTATGGTGAGCCGGCAAATCCCGCAGCGATAAGGGAGCAATACCAGGCGATGGATGAATGGAAGGGAGTGTATTCAGAGTTACCCCGGATTATCGCACCAGCCCTGGTGATGTGTGGTGATCAGGATGTCGTTGTTCCCCCGGAGAATTCTCAAATCCTCGCAGATGCGATGCCTCATGCGACACTGAAGATTATGAAGAATGCAGGTCACGGGTTTATATTTGAAGACCCGGTCCAGATTGCGGAGATGGTCAAAGAGTTTTTCGGGTGAAAGATTGAAAATATGAAGGATATAGGGGTGCATAGTTAAGATCCAATGTTGTGAGGGATAGAAAACGATCCAGATTTTGCATATCCTCCTTCATACGTTCGGTACAGTTACCTGAAAAAAGACAGAGAGGGAGATAAGGTCCGTGATCCCGGTAACCTTTCGAAATAATACAATTAACCGCACTATCCATATTATTGCCCAATGAGGTGTTGGAATCATCCCACTTTTCACATTTTATCAATTAAAACGGATAATCATTAGGATCGCTGATATATTGATCCATGTTTTTAAAGGTTACCGTAGTACCACCAGTGGGAACATAGAAGCCATCACGGGCAATAACAACACCTTCCAAGAACCCTCCACCTAATGTGACTTTTCCATTTGGTGCGAAAAAGACCCCAGTCACACCACTCCCCCCAAGACCGGTTATCGTGATGTCACCAGTTCTGGCAACAATTATAACATTTGTGGCAGTTGGCCGCCAGGTTGTCGAAGAATAACTATCAGCAAATATCTTCAGATTACTTGTCAGGGTTCCTCCTGATACATACCCCCTTGTTGCATACCAGTCAGCTGGTTTTGTTGGGGGGATGCCCTCATCCGGCATGGTACAGATAGGAACTGTTACCTGATAAATACATTTTTGAAGTATTTCAAGGTCATAATTTGGGGGGTGGGTAATAGATCCAGTGTAGTAAATCCGTGTATTATCTGCAAGCGATGGAGTCCAACCCAAAGTAAGATTGCCATTTACATACACATTCCCATGTATTCTTGCATCTTTCAGGTCGAAATCACCATTTACATACACGTCACCATAAATATCACGAGCACCGTTCCAAAGTCGCAGATCACCATTAATATAGATATTTCCAGGTTCTGTTGAAGAACCAAGACCTGCACTGCCAAAAGCCAGATCCACATCGCCATCAATGTAAATCGTGGTAACGGCAATGGAGGCGCCCAGATTGGTATTATCAGTATTGAGGCCTCCGGTAATAACCACGGTAGTTCCCGGGCCGCTCACACTATTACCCGAAAAACTCAGAGTATTACCATACACGAAGACATTATCAAATATACTGGAGTGCGGGATACCCTGGAAATTAATACCAGTAATATCACACTTAGCTCCTCCTCCGGGATTAATCTCAATGTCTGTATATTTTTTGGTAGTCGGGACTGTAGTCTGCCAGTGTAATGAATCAGGGCAATATACAATATAATCGCGTTTTAAGGGGGGTGGGGGAAGGGGTAAATGTAGGGTGTAATATCCATCCGGAGCACAAACAGCGTAACTTAAAATATAGGTTGGATTATCCAGATAATATGCATTTACCCGTATCCCAGCAACTGGATCCCCCGAATTTACATTGGTTATACGACCGGAGATAGTATAGCAGGGATTTGAGGTCGTGAAAAATGCCTGAATTGTCTGACTAGACTGAACATTCGTGAAGGTGTATGAAGAGACTTGTCCAACAGATGCACCATTAACCAGTACATCTAAAATGGCATATCCTGTGGCGGGAGTTATGGTGAATGTCTGACTTGCACCACAGGTGACAGATACGGATCCGGTTGGCGTGATTGAGCCACCAGTGCCAGCAGAGGCCGTGATTGTCACCTGGCACGAACTCACAATAACTGAATAAGAAACACTCGAGAATTGTCCACAAGAGTTTGTGGAGGTTAAGGTCACAATAAACGTACCTGCGGAAGTAAACGTATGAACCGGATTCTTAACTGTAGAGTTTCCACTACCATCCCCGAAATTCCATTGCCAACCGGTGATATCCGCAGAACTTGTTGAGGTGTCAGCGAACTGCACAGTTAAAGGAGCATAGCCACTGCTCACATTGGAACTGAAACCTGCAACCACAGGGGGACACGTACTTGTGATGGAATAAGAAACACTCGAAGATTCTCCGCAATCGTTTGTGGGGGTTAAGGTCACAATAAACGTACCCACTGAAGTAAACGTATGAACCGGATTCTTAACCGTAGCGTTACCACTACCATCACCGAAATTCCATTGCCAACCAGTGATTCCGGCAGAACTTGTTGAGGTGTCAGTAAACTGCACACTCAAAGGAGCAGGACCACTGCTTACATTGGAACTGAAACCGGCAAACACAGGGGGACACGTACTTGTGATGGAATAAGAAACACTCGAAGATTCTCCGCAATCATTTGTGGAGGTTAAGGTAACAATAAACGTACCCACTGAAGTAAACATATGAACCGGATTCTGCACAGTAGAGTTACCACTACCATCACCGAAATTCCATTGCCAACCTGTGATTCCGGCAGAACTCGTTGAGGTGTCAGTAAACTGCACACTCAAAGGAGCAGGACCGCTGCTCACATTGGAACTGAAACCGGCAAACACAGGGGGACACGTACTTGTGATGGAATAAGAAACACTCGAAGATTCTCCGCAATCGTTTGTGGAGGTTAAGGTAACAATAAACGTACCCACTGAAGTAAACGTATGAACCGGATTCTTAACCGTAGAATTACCACTACCATCCCCGAAATTCCATTGCCAACCGGTGATGTCCGCAGAACTTGTTGAGGTGTCAGTGAACTGCACACTCAAAGGAGCAGGACCACTGCTCACATTAGAACTTAAACTGGCGGTTACCGATGGACATGGAGTTGGCGTGGGGGTCGGTGTTGGGTCACCCCCTGTAAATTCCACCCGAATTGATTGGTCATCATTTACATTAGAAAAAGTGTAGTCGTATCTTATTTCATTTGTTGCTTCACTAATAACAACTCCATTAACCCAGAGGTTAAGTATTTTTGAACCAGAATCAGCACGAACATAAAAGACAATAGTCTCCCCACAATAGATGGTTTGATCAGTTCCCGGAGTGATCGTCCCCCCATCCCCATCTACGGTGACCGTGATGATCTTTGTGCATTCGTTTTTTCTAAATCCTACGTATATGGTATGACTTGCAACGATGTTATTAAAAGTATAACTGCTAACAGCACCGATAGGAACACCATCAACTAATACATAATCAATAAGATATCCAGAATGAGGAGTAAAAATAAATTCCTTATCAGTTCCCCTCACCACACAAATGGTCCCGGATGGAGAAATTCTCCCACCGGGTCCACTATTGGCAGTAATATAGTAATCACCACATGACGGAGAAGTTTGAGGGGATCTATATTTTCCCCACAGAAGTCGTTCACTCCCATCAAAGCCCTTACTAATGAATTGAACCTGGGGATTAGTTACTGTAACCGGTTGTATAGCAACTAACGTGTCGCCTACAGAGAACAGATTGTCATAGGGTGAGGCCGATGATGATTTAATAAGTCTGAAGGTATAGGGCGCATCTTGAGCATTTGGTTCAGGATCAGATTCTCGAATAATCTTCCATTGCTTTCCATCAACCTTGACATAAAAGGTAGAAGCATCAGTGTTACTACTTACCTCATCAAATAAATCAAAGTTATCACCACGTTGATGAGTTATAGATAAATATCCATCATCATTTCGTAATTCAAACTCAACTGCCGGCAATAAAACAGGTGGAGGCTGGGAGAGAATAAACGTAGAGATAACAACAAATACACTCACAATGACCCCCGTAAGTAGTAACGCCCCTACCATCTCACTTGACGCTAAATCTCCTCTCCTCATCATCCTTTTTCTATCCTCCGTTTTAAAACCGTAATAAATTATTAACGTTCAGATTCGGGGATTATTCAACCCACAATTATAGACATACAATAAATTATATCCCGAGGGCTTCTAGCGCGATTTGTCTGCCAGCCTGAGCATCATGATACGAAGAATTATTTTCAAGGGCAGTATCAAATGCATCTATTGCAGATTCATACTTTCCAAGGTCAATCAACGCAAACCCTTTTCCCGTCCAGGCCCGTGCCGCACCAGGATTTTGCTCAATCGCTCGTTCAAATATAATTAAAGCATTTTCCGGCCGTTCTAATTTTAACAGGTTAATCCCTTCCTCACAGGTACTTTCATATAGAGAAGGAGGTAAGCCGGGTTCTGGTGATATTGAAGGTTCTGATGGCATGAGATCATTTTTGAAAGAAAATGTATCAGAATTAATAAGATATAATGTAATGGAGCCAATAATAAACATAATAATAAAAAAGCCGGCAAGGACAATGATTAATGGAGTTAACGGACGTTTTATTTTCCCCACTGGTGAAGATTGAGACAAGGATTGATTGAAAGATTTTTTCTTTTTTTCATTTATAGCCAGATTTTTCAGATAAACAGGAGTTTCAGGTTGAATATCAAGTGCTTTACCAAAACACACAGAAGCTTCATCAAATCTCCCCATTTTTGTATAGGTTACACCAAGGGCATTCCAGGTTTTGTGATTTAAATCATCGGCTATAAGATCTTCCTTCAGAACATCAGCAGCAGCCTCATATTTTCCCTCCCTAAATAACCTTAATCCTTCATCAAGAGCCATATCTCACACCTGCTTATTACCGAAGTAGATATAGCGATATTGAACTGGATCGCTGGCTACCATTTTATCTGTTGAACTGGCCGGAGTTGTGTGAATCCAACCCGATCCAGTTGCTTCAGCAACAGTATACCATCGCCCGTTTTTGATACAGGGAGTACAATAATATCCATCTTCATTTGTGGAACCAGAATCGGTCAGGTTGGCTCCACTTCCGGTTGGTGGCTCATACTCCGTATTTATTGCCCATCCGGGAATATTTGGCTCATTAAAGTCCTGAATGCCATTACCATTAAGATCATTAAATTTCGTAGCTACGATTCTCCCATACTGGGTGCCAAATTCTCCTCCACAATCAGGAGCAACATACTTTGCAATGGTAAATACTGAATTACTCTGGTCGGTTGTATTATTCGTTCCGTAATAGGTAGTAACCCTGACTAAAGCGGTTGTAGTTTCCACATTCGGGATGATCCAGTTGTAGGCCCCAGGATTTCCGGTGATATTGGTGATAAGTTGCCAGGTTGTTCCTCCATTTGTTGAATATTCGAGCGTTACATTTGTCACTGCCGTTGGGTCTGACGCGGTCCAGGTGATAGGTTTTGTCGATCCGATAAGGTATATCTCTCCTCCATTGGGTGAGTTGAGGGTGACGCTGGGGTTTGAAATAGTAAAGACTGCATCGCTCTGGTCAGTAACCTGATCACCAGCAGCATCATATCCTCTGACTCTCACCAATGCCTGAGTTGTTGGAATATTTGGAACCGTCCAGGAGTAAGAAGAAGATCCTGCAGGAACAGAGGAGGAAATGGTGGTCCATGAACTCCCATTATTTGTTGAATACCAAATCCGATAACTTGATGGGGTGATATTACTCGTTTCCCAGGTAATCGTGTGATTCGAACCTACTACCCAGTTTTCTCCACCATTCGGCGATAGAACAGTAAGAGAAGAGATATCGCCCGGACAATCCAGGGATATATCTCCTATGACATAAAATTCAATATCATTATAATCAAAATCTCCTCCTCCGATTGTGTCTTCAAATCCAACCCTGAATCGTGTCTCTGTCTCCTGAGTTACCATTGCATGATATAAGCCATCAGGATTTCTGGATTTCGGGCCAGTGTAAAAAGTTTCATGAGTATTTTGTACATAATCTGCAAATTTGAGTTCTACGCCAACGGGAAACATCCCAAGGTTCACTATCGTTCCAGGAAGAGTGGTACGACCGATAGCAACTTGGATATTCCGGGGAGTGTCCAGACGAAGTATATTGACATAACTGGCATCAGTACCAATATATTCGGTAGTCACATTTGAAGATCCATTTACCACATAAATCTGCCCTCCGATACAAGCTGAAGGACGATACAGAGTAAAGACACGATTACTTTGATCCGGAATCTGGTTGCCAGAAGAATCAAAGCCAATGACTTTGACCAGAGCCTGACTCGTCGGAGTGTTCGGAATTGCCCAGTTATGGGATGTATTCGTCCCGGGGACATTCGAAGTAACAGGGAGCCAGGTCGTTCCATTATTTATCGAGTACAAAATTGTGAAGTTCGTGGCATTGAGGTCACTCGTGCTCCAGGTTATCGGATGGGTAGTGTTCACCAGCCATCGCTCACCACCGTTCGGGGATATCACTGTAACTGCCGGTTTTGAGATCGTGAACACCTGATTACTTTGATCAGGGATCTGATTACCAGAAGAGTCAATACCGGTAACTCTTACCAATGCCTGCGTTGTTGGAGAATCAGGTATTGTCCAATTATATGAAGTGTTCACCCCGGGGACATTTGTGACAACCGGCAGCCAGGTCGTTCCGTTGTTTGTTGAGTACTCAATCATATAATTTGCAACAGTAAGATTGCTTTTACTCCACGTAATCGGATGAGTGGAGTTGACATACCAATTTTCACCACCATTTGGAGAGATAACAGTCACTGAAGGTTTAGAAATTGTGAAGACCTGATTACTTTGATCAGGTATCTGATTGCCAGAGGAGTCTATACCGATGACTTTTACGAGTGCCTGATTAGTCGGAGTGTTTGGAACATACCAGTTGTATAAGTTATCATCGCCGGGAATATTGTTTACAACCGGAAGCCACGTTGAACCGGCATCAATCGAATACTGAATTGTATAACTCGCTGCGGTTAGGTTACTTGAACTCCAGGTTATAGGGCGGGTAGAGTTCACATACCAGTTCTCACCACCGTTCGGAGAGATAACCGTGACAACAGGTTTGCGAATGGAAAAGACGGTATCACTTTCGTCT
>Ga0351907_1112_pt1 | contig 21112 bp, 15 predicted proteins | sample BONcelHT113001E6_FD_206861 | JGI IMG/M metagenome (GOLD analysis project Ga0351907, IMG submission 206861) | Enriched cells from coal bed in the Powder River Basin, Montana, United States - BONCAT cells T11 rep1 HSBNCT.T11.300.1.E6 ... | reverse complement strand
CCATGACACCGATATCGCTCTTTTCGAGCCTGAAGATAGTGGATGTGTCCTCGATAAGGTCGATGGTGGTGCGAACCGCCTCATAACCGATCCGCGTTATATAGACGCTATACGCATCCGGCGGGAGGTTATCGAATGCGGCGGCTCCCGACTGTGATGTTACCGCATACGCAAAAACCCTGTCGCCGTCGAGAACCCGTATCCTGGCGCTCTCTAAGCCCAGCCCGGTGTCGGTATCGACGACCGTTATATTGAGCCCGTGGCTGGCCTGGCCGGATTGCGACAGCACCCGCGCATTGCTCAGCTCCTCGGCGGTCACGCCCGCGCTGCCGCTCACCCGCAAGCGAATCGGCCCTTCAGCCGTCGTTGTGCTCACATTGAACTTGATGTTGTTAAAGAGGACGCTCCCCGCTGTGGTCGTACTCGATTGGCTGACCTGCCATGTCGCCCTGGTGTCTCCTTCCGACAAAGCGCCGATAGCGTTGGCGAGGCCGATCTTCGACGGTACGGCCCTGGGCGCTTGCGCGAAGCTCACGCCCGGCGTAAGAACGTCTATCGCCACCCCGTTGGAGCCGGTGTGAGCTCCGAGAGACATCGGCCGGATCTCCCTTATTTCGACATCGCCCGCAACGGCCGCGCTGTCGCCCGGATGGAGAAGTGGGCTGGTCAATGCGCGGCTTGTCGTTCCCTGGATAAGCTCCAGCTGGGTGAAATTTCCGTTGGGATGCAGCGAGGAGACCCGCACCTTGTCATCGAGACCGAGATCGAACACGGCCCTGAAGATACCCGCTTCATCGGCGATCGTGATAGTGTGGGTGGCCTCCGAGGAACCTGAGGGCTCAACACGCACCATTACCCAGCTCCCGCCATCGGTTTTTCCCGATACGACCCCGGAATTGAAATCAGCGGCGGCAAAAAGATTCGCCGTAAAGCTGGTACTCTGCTCGCCCGCTTTTACGTCTACACGATTACCGTTCTTGATATCTATACCGGAATCCCCGAGTTTCGCCTCGAACTTTCCAACCGCATTTGTGCGGGCCGTCACTGTTCCCGTCTTCAATACCCCGTCATAGATCTCGATTGTGGCGGTCGTCTCCGACATATAATCGAACCCGATTACGGCGTCCGCCGTAAGGTCGGCCAGGGCATATGGCACCGGTGCGGGCATCCCTGCCGTCCCCCCCGACCCTCCGCCGGATGCGGCTATAGCTGTGGCCACCATCGCACACAAAATAAACGATATGGTCAGTATCGCTATATGTCCTTTGCGTGCATAACGCTGTAAGCACGCATACCACGTGCGGCACTTTACCATAGAACAGCCTCTCCTCTCTTTTATCGCATACTATGAAAGCTAGAGAGACTATTGCCATTAGCTTTTAGCGGTAAACGCCGTCATTAAAAGCAGATTATTTTTACATGAGCGAAGGCTCTTCTTACCTGGGGTTTTAGGCAGGATGATTCTACGGTCGCACGGTGTTTATGTGGGGGTATGGTTGTGGGGCTACCAGCCGAAAGGATGGGGGAACGGTGGAACGGCATTTAACAGTCTTACCGGTTATTTTACACGGTCTGATAACGTCCCCCTCTACGCCGTTAGCCTTCTACTATCGCTTTTAAGTCCTTAGCGGGTAAAGTAAAGACATTGTTTCTGATAGGATATGATTCTTCTCCCGGATAAACAACAAATCCCTTTCCGCAGGACAGATCTTCACACGCAATCCAGAACCCTTTTGAAACCTTTGGGCTTGTGGAATATTTTACTTCCACCGCAACAGGTCTATTTCTAGCATCAAGAAGCAATAAGTCAATTTCCGCGCCTGCGCTCGTGCGATAAAAAAATGCCTGCCAATTCTTTGGTATAAGCCCGATTATTTGCTCGACAATAAATCCCTCCCAAGAACTGCCCAGTGCCGGATGGGCCTGCAGGTCCTCGAATGTCCTGATTCTTAACAATGCATGAAGCAATCCCGAATCACGGATAAATATTTTCGGCGATTTCACCAACCTCTTCTTGGTATTAAAATGATACGGCTGCAGTTGTCTTGCGATAAAAGTTTCCCCAAGTATGTCCAGATAATTCCTTACCGTTGGGGCCGATAGACCTAGGCTGTTTGCGATCTGGCTTGCATTCCAGAGCTGTGCATGAGAATGGGCAAGCATGGTCCAGAATCTTCTGAGCTGCATGGCGGGCACACGTATACCAAGTTGCGGGATATCCATTTCCAGATAGGTCTTTATAAATGCCTCCCGCCAGGTAAGGCTGTCATCATCATTTTGGACAAGATAGCTTTCGGGATACCCTCCCCTCAACCATAGTTTTTGAATGCTGTCGTACCCTGTCTCTTCCAACGTAAACGGCGTCAACTCATGATAGATTATCCTGCCGGCCAGGCTTTCTGAGGCCTGTTTTATCAATGCAGGAGAGGCTGAGCCGAGTATGAGAAACCGCCCTCCTGCTCTCTTTTGGTCCACCAATGCCCGCAGCAGTGGGAAGAGCGATGGCATGCGCTGGATTTCATCAATGATGACTAAGGAATCAGTGAATTGTCTTAGGTACAGTTCCGGGTCTTGGAGTTTATTTTGATCGGAAGGCAACTCCAGATCTAGATAGACAACCTTCTGCTTTATATCGGCCTGTATCATTTTTGCAAGGGTCGTCTTGCCAACCTGCCGTGAACCCAATATGCCGACAACCGGATATTTCTTAAGAGAGTCTAGTATTGCTCTCCGTATTTTTCTCCTTATCATGCTTGTATTATGAAACATTACCTTTCATTTTGCAAGCATTCTTAATTCGAACCCGGTTGAAACGCCCCTCGATTTCGGTCATAAACTCTTCAAAATCTTGGGCTGCTTCCCCTTCGGCATTACGAAACTCTCTAATATCCTCAAGGTCTTCCTTCTTGAACTGGTAAGCCCGGCCGGTCTTATACTTGCGCAGCCAGTACCATAACCGATCTGCCTTCACATTATTGGCCGCACACCATTCTTTAACGCTTTCTCCGCTGTCTCGATACTGGGTTATCCGATTCTCCCATTCTTTTTGCCGTTCGGCTCTCGTCATAAGATAATCCTCCTCAAATACGTCTTACGCTTATTTTCTGAGGAAGATTATCTTCTAACCTTAGAGGTTAAGCCAGGTGGGGATAGTTTGACGCTTACGATCTTATAAGCCGTAATCTTTTTTGCAGATGTTTAGGCAATAATTATCGGGGTTTTAAACATAGGTTTTAGATTTGCAATCTTTCAAGACCGGTACCGGGATTCAAGCGCCTGAACTGAAGTGAGACTAAGGATTAGTTTTAGCTGCTCGAGGAGGCTGTTGAGATCTGACTCCAACATTCACTTTACCGATAGGCATCTTTACGATGGCTAATTTTAGCTATCCAAATCTTAAGAGCATTGTCCGCAATTGAATAGACAACACGATATCGTCCTTGCCGTATACGATATCTATCTTGACCGGTCAGCTTTTCGCAACCGACAGGTCGTGGCTCTTCGGCCAGCATTTCGATGCGTTTTAGAATCTTCTTAATATCTTTCTTCGGTATCTGGCTGAAGTCTTTTTCGACAGATACTTTAAAGTAAATTCTATAGACGGCCATTTTCTTTTAATCTCTTAATCATTTCAGAATAACCGATCGAAGGCTCTTTGATCCTTTCTTCAAACGCTGCAATATCTTCAGCATCCTCACTAAGCGCCTCTCTAACGGCATCATTAACGATCTCCGACACCGACCGGGATGTTTCAACCGCTTTTAACTTTAGCGCTTTATGAAGCTCGGGCTCTAAATATATAGTTGCTCGTTTTGTTCGGGCAGTCATAACGTCACCTCCTGGTTCTATATCATAAATCATAGCGCTATGACGTTATGACGTCACAGTTAATTTCGGGGAGTCACTTTTTCATCTGCGGCAAGCTCGGCAGTATAACGCAATGCAGCCCGGATATCTTCATCGTCTACGTCATATTCCTTTTAATCTCATCAAACGTCATTCCGCCGGCGAGCGCACCATGTTATCTTAGCTTATCTTAACTAATCATAGTTAATCAATCAAGGAACGAGGGGTGGGGTCGTTCTTGAAAGATTGCAACTCCAATAAGCCCTCGCCCGAAGAGAGTTCTACTTGATAGCTATTATAGCGCTTATGTGCCGTTACATATATGGATGTTTGTAACTTATGCATGTAACTTATGAGAAAATTCTTTTTTCTGGTGTTTTAGACTTAGGTTTTAGATTTGCAATCTTTCAAGACCGGCACCTAAATTTACGGCACCCTTTGCTCAATGCAGTTATCCACCGCCAAATTAGGCAGATACCTTGTGTTTTTCAATAAAGCGATCCAGGTCTTGTTTTTTGAACTGATATGCCCGGCCAATCTTATAAGCTGTAATCTTCTTTGCCTTTATCCAGCGCCGAAGAGTCACCTCTGAGAAGCCAAGATATCCCGCAGCCTCAGATAGCGATAACCAGGGCGTAAAATCCTGTAAGGTTTTGCTTGCAAAGAGAGCTTCGATGCCAACCGGCCGCCCATCGGCATCGACATCAACAATCACATATTTGCTGATCTCAATCGACTTAACCGGCTTTTTTTTGGTAAGCCGAAAGTATGCAGCATCTGTCTCTCTATCGTATTCAATATTCACGCTATGCTTCCCCTTTCCTCTTACAGCCACATTGCAGTAATGACTTTTACCGATGTTGGTTCCGGTATATAAACTACTCTTAACTTGCGCTTGCCAAATTTCTTAATGGCATTCATTTCCTCTTCTTCTCCGTATAACCATTTGTCAGGGGCTAGAATTGTTTCTTTAATTTGAGTTAGTTTGATATCTCGCTCCTTAAGCCGTCTTCTTGCATGCTTGGTCAATCGGATCTCAAGCAACGTGCTCCTCCATGTTATCTTAGCTTATCTTAACTAATCATAGTTAATCAATCAAGGAACGAGGGGTGGGGTCGTTCTTGAAAGATTGCAGCTCCAATAAGCCCTCGCCCGAAGAGAGTTCTACTTGATAGCTATTATAGCTCTTTTGTGCCGTTACATACATATGTGTATACATGTAACTTATGCATGTAACCTATGCGAAAATTCATTTTTCTGGTGTTTTAGACTTAGGTTTTTAGATTTGCAATCTTTCAAGACCGGTACCCTGGCTAATGCCCTTGTTTGCCTAACAAGCAACAGGGGTACACAATGGAGTTGTACGAAAAAGAGCGCCTCGGGTGAGGCGCTCTTTTTTCAATCATAGCGAGAAGCTTGCGCTTCAAACCTGATTACATATTAACCCAGATCGATACCATCTTGCTGGCCTCGGCGCGTGTCGCGCTATTGTTCGGCCTGAAGGTTCCATCTGTGTAGCCGCCGACAATACCTTTGTTGGCTGCGGTCAGGATGTAGTCGCTTGCCCAGTGGCCAGCGATATCACTGAAGCCTGCGCCCGAAGTATCGATCGCAAACCCTGCAGCAGCAACAACAATCTTCGCGATTTCAGCGCGGGTGATATTGTTGTTCGGACGGAACGTGCCGTTCTCGTAACCGTCGATGATGCCTGCCGCTTTGACAGCCTCAATGTAGCCTGCTGCCCAGTGGCCAGCGGTATCGCTGAAGGATGAACCCGTTGCGGTACCAAGGCCCTTAGCAACAGCAACTATCTTCGCGAACTCGGCGCGAGTGATTGTGTTGTTTGGCTTGAATGTACCATCTGTGTAACCAGCAAGGATACCTCTTGTTACAAGATTCTCGATATAGCTTACAGCCCAGTGTGAACCGGGAACATCCGGGAACACAGCCGGCTTATCGCCAATGAAGGCGTTAGTCACAGCGCCAACCCTTGAACCGTTGTCGGTTACGATAACCTGGATAGCGCCTGCTTTTGCCTTAGAGTTGATATCGTACTTGATACCGGAGACCTTGATGGTGCTCTTTGTCGAGCTTGCAGTAAGATTGATCTGCATTTTCGAATAATCGGTACCTACCGGCATAACGGTCGAAGTCACTTCGAGGTCGCCCGTCGTAACAGATACGGTCGGCTTATCACCAAAGAGTACTTCGTTGTCGCTAGTGTTACCAAAGATTGAAAGTACGAGCGGTCCGGTAATAGCGCCCGCTTTCGTCTCGGTGATGATAATGTCTCCACCGGCTTGGTTAGCAGCATTAATCGACAGTGCAGGTGAGCTGGTTGCGCTCAGGGTAATGGTCTGTGTTGTGCTAACGTTGGCAATCGTAAGCTGCTTTGCGTTTGCAGCAAGCGGTATACCAACTACGCCACCGTAAATCTTGACCTTAACGGCGCCATCGCTGAGGCCGTTTGCATTGATCGCAAGACCGGTAATGGTGATCGCACCCGCTGCGCTAGACTGGTCTGCAACCGACCATGTCGCTTTTGTGGAGCCAGCGCCAGTGAGCTTACCGGCAACGCCCGTTGTTACCGCATCGCCCGCAGCATTCTTCAGCGAAAGGCCAGCGCCCGACGGAGTTGCTACCGGACTGCTTGCGAAGGTGCCGCTAACAAGCTCGATAGTGAGCGTATCGTCGCCAGCTGCAAGCGCCTCGGCCTTTGTCTCGCTAATCGTGATATTCGCGGCCACCTGATTTGCGCTGTTGCTAATAGTCGGTGCAGCCGCTGCCTCGAACTTTAAGGCATCTGCCGCCGAGCTCTTCGCAACCTTTACGCTCGCCGGTGCTACGGTGTAGTCACTACTGCTTGTCGCACCAGTAAATTTGATTTCGGTGTCAGCTGCAAAGCTTGCTGCAACATTGATTTTTGAAGCAATACTGATAATTGCCGCTGTGTTAGGGACTGATTCATCATTTACCTGCCATTTGGCTTCGGTGCGTGCGTCATTGAGTGTAGCGGTATTGCTATACAATGTCAATGCGCTTTGCGTTACTGTAGCGACCGGAGGCTCATAGAAGGTAATGCCAGCCGGCGCTGTGATGGTGATGAAATCGTTTTGCTTAGCAATCGTGCGCGTTGACTCGGTAAGTGTGAACGCTGCGAGCGCCTGGTTTGTCTTATCGACATCGACCGTTGTGATTGTACCCGGCTCTGCAAAGATCAGACCGTTTTGCACCTTGGCGATTTTCGCCGTAGCCCCAACATTCGGTAAACCTGTGATAGTCGCTGCAAGATTTCCTATCGCAACTACACCAAGGTCGACCTTGATGTTACTGATGACAATCTGGTCGCGCACACCATCGTCGCCGTTGATTTTGAACTCCACATAATCCCGAGCCGTCGGAAGCGTAACCTGGCTCGATGCGAGCGCGGTACCGTTGACTGTAACAGTTGGCTTCGCGGAGAACTTAGCACCCGCGTCTAGTGTTGCGCGGACCGTCCTATCTGCGGTTCCCCAATCAACCTTGTCTACGTCCTCTCTTAGGGTGATGTTATCCGTTGGTTGGTTCTTTACCTCAGTACTACCGGCGCCGGTAATAACTTTTGAGACCGGCGATGACGGCTGCACGGATGTAGTGGCCGCAAATGCCGGCAGCACACCCATCGGCAGCATGCCGATGACCATAGCGATGACAATCATCATTGCTACGAGCTTATTCTTACCTGTTCTGCGCATTAATGCACCTTCCTTTTTAATTCCTGTAGTTAATTTTTTCGTCTTAATTTGTTCCACCTCCTTTCGCGACAGAATAAAACATAATAAAGGCAATCTCATACTAAGACTTGCCATTGTTGCGGTTGTTTTTGATTGGTCAGGGTTTCCTTACATTTATTTAGACGACAGGCAAGCAAAATAGTTACGGCCTGCCTAGCAATTAACCAAAATATTTGTCGGCACATCAAAAACCAAGATCACGTATGTGACGACGTGCATGTCAACGACGACAGGCTTGCCTAGTTTCTATTCTTTGCTCGCTCCGTCATCCTTGGTTTCCGTGATGATAAGCGCTCGCGCTTCACTCCTACCCATATTTCCGGCCTTGTCTCTAGCTACAACGATCCATTTCCACGTGCCGGGTCTTAAGTCTGTCTCAACAAGGTAGAAGTTATCGGTAATGCCGGCGATTTCTTTCGTTGCACCGTCAAGGGTTAGATATAGCGTATAAGACTCGATATCTTCGCCGTCCGCCCAAACGAACCGTGGCCTAAGTACCACCGTCTCGACATTGGCCGGGGGCTCGATTAGTTTGATTAAGGGTGCGCCGGTGTCAACCACGACCTTTGCTCTGCTGCGCGCAGTCTGTCCAATGCTATTCGATACTCTTATAAAGTACTCGCCGTCGGCCATTGTGCTGCCGTCAATATCTCTTCCATCCCAGGTAAACTCGAGGTCATTTCCGGCTTTCTGCTCGGCTAGTACCGCGACCGGAAGTGCGCCCTTATAGAGCTCGACCTTGAACCTATCGGCCGAAGAGCCTTGCACGCTGATTGATATAGCATCCTTAATTCCATCACCGTTTGGGCTAATATACTTATCCGAAACAATAATGCCACCAACCTCAAACGCGGCAAGGGACGCCAGCGCCTTACCACTCGATACGTCGCTCGCAGGCTTTTCTGCCGACTTCTTGGAGGCCGCACTCATCGCCGGGCTTGCCGTGCTTGTAGCGCTTTGGTCTTCACCCACATTAACCTTTGATTTTTCCGTGAGCGCGGCCGCGTTTGATGCTTCTTGTGCGCCGGCGTTATCTGTGGGCGTTACATTCTTCGCCAGTCGTTCACTTACTGCCTTATCCAATGACTCTATCTCACTGGCGATCTTATCCTTCTCGACCGGCGGCACGACTTTGGCCACCTTGCTCGCCTCATCGAGGCTCTTTTTCGCCTCTTTCGAGATGCCGGCGACTTGACCGTCTTTGCCGGCCTTCGCCATATGTTTGGCCTCGTCTATTCTTCTCTGGGCGAAATTATAGTGGAGTTTTGCCTTGCCCTCGGGGTTGAGCGCGAAGGCCAGTTGGATTTTTTCCGCCGTCCGTTTGGCGGCGTATAATGGAGTCCCCGGCATGCTGTCGCCGGATGCGTAGACCAAACCGCCGGCCACGATGACGAGCGCTGCAGCCGCAGCCGTGGAGACCATGGCTATCCTTCGATAGAAGCTGTTGAACACAAAAAGGTTCGATTTGGTCGTCTCAGACTCGCGAACCCTCGGTTTCGACGCCGGGACGCCGTTTTCAATCGCGGAGAGAAACTCCGCCCGCGCAGTCTTTGCGTAGAGTTTTGACGGCCGGAGCTCCGGGTGACCCGGATACGCCGTCTTAAGAGCGGTCGCGGATTCCAGCAGGCTCCTGAGCTCCCTGCGCTGATTGGGGTAGAGCTTTAAGCAATCCTCAATCGTTGCGCCCGAATTCAGCAGCTTTATGCTGTAATCCAGCGCGTTCTCCAGTTTTTTATTGTTTGCGTTTGGCTTATCCACTCTGGTATTCCTTGTTAAATATTGAGATTCTTCGCCTCCGCTAACGCTACGGCTCAGAATGACATGTGCGAGTAATTCAACTACTCCTTAATCCTTATCTCCTGCTCTAACCTCTGAGCTTTGTCAGGGCTAAAGCCCTGAGCTACGCCTTTTTCACCGGCTCGCTCTTGCCCAGCTTCACCACGGGCTCAATGCGCTCGTCCAGGCGGCCGTCTGACTCGAGTTGCCGCTTGAGCGCGCCCAGCGCTCTTACCTGCAGCGACTTGATAGACCCTTCGGTCTTATCGAGCACCTGTGCGACCTGGGCGTTGGTAAGGCCCATTGTGAACTTAAGGAGAAGCACCTGCTGCTGTTCCTCCGTGAGCTTGCCGACGGCCTTCTTGACCTCCTCGGCGTCGAGCGTGGCGATGACCGTGTGCTCGAGATCGGATTTAGTGCGACTGTCAAAGAGAAGTTCCTCTATCTCTTCATCAAGCGAAACATGCGCCTGTCTCTGTTTCGACCTTAAGAAATCAAAGACCGTGTTCTTGGCGACCCGCAGGAGCCATGGGTAGAACGAGTCTCCCCCTTCCCTGAAATCGGGGATCGCCGTCAACATCTTCAAGAAGGTCTCGGAGGTCAAGTCCTCCGCGACGGCCCTGTTGTTCACCTGATAGTAGATGTAACGGAACACATGTGGAAGGTAATTATCGTAGAGCGTCGTAAGCGCGTCTCCGTCTAATTGCTTGGCGTTCATGACCAGTACATCGAGGTTCTTGAGGTTACTCATAACCCCTCCAGCGCCCGATGCTTGCCGGTGCAAGACCAACCCTTCCAAAACCAATAGACGAAGAAATAGCGGAAAAGATACTGCCTTTTATAAAAATTGGTAACAAATTTTTCCTTAAACCTTGTTTTTGGTGGCCGAAGAGGCCTGTAAGGCACCGATTTCGCCCAATCGCATATCTAAAATTGTGCGCCGGCCACCTGGTAAAAACTCGCATCACGAAAGCCGCCTCCGTGGTGTAGAACTTGCTGTCGATGATCGCTTGACGAATCCTGGTTCGAACGTTTCTTCTACCCACCTGTCATAGCGTGGGATGCTAGGGCTTTCTATCTTTATGTGACTTGATTATTTGACAATCCGTACCCATGCAAGCGCCTGCCGCATGAAGTACACAGCATATTATTTTACATCATAAGCGTCTAATTAAAAAGCGATTTTTATTCAATTCAACCGTGCGATTATATAAGAATAGCGTGTACTGCTGTGATAGTAAAGAGGGGTTTCTGATGGATGTCTGCGATGTCTATGCCAGCTTGTCTCTAAGTTTATCGATTTCAACGCTTTGCTCGTCCTGGCGGTCGACAACAGAATCAAACTTCCGCTCGATGCGATCGAAGCGCTGGCTATGATCATCGAGTGTGTTTTCAATGCTACTCAAACGCTGACTGTGATTTTCCTGTCGAACTTCAATCCGATTAAGCCGCTGGCTATGATCGTCGAGTATTTCCTTAATTTCTTTAATCTCGCCCTTAATGCTGACGATCTCGCCTTTGAGTTCATCTTTCACGCCTGCGATCTCTTCATGCAAGCGCGCTAAGGACGGCAGGATAACTTGCTCAAAGCCCTGATTTACTATGTTGATTATCTCTTTTCTATCTTCCGGACTCACAAAACCCTCCCGTATCGACCCATGTAAAGATAATGCCTTAAAACAAGCCATTGTGCAATACCTTGACGCATATATTCTTTTGCGCTTTTATGCTTTAATGCCGCCACTTTCTCTTGCCATCGTCCTACTGCACAAACCCGAACATGCGGTAGATGATGGCCGACACTTCGGAGCGCTTCGCGCTGGCGTTCGGCTTAAATGTGCCGTCGGTATAGCCGTTGACTATGGCGTTTGAAGCGATAAGACGGATATCGGATGCCGCCCAATGGTCGGTGATATCGGGAAACGCGACCTGCTCCGGTCCTTGCGTCAAGTCGAGCGCTCGCGAGATGATCGCGCAGATCTCGGCCCGGCTTATCTGCGCCTCCGGTTTGAACGTGCCGTCGGGGTATCCGCCGACAACGCCGCGCATTGCAAGGGCCGAGATGTATTCTTCCGCCCAGTGACCCTGCGCATCGCTGAAGTCACTGGCGCCGCCGCCCGCCATACCGAGTGCCAGGCAGAGCATCTTTGCGAATTGCGACCGCGTCACCTGCGCCTCCGGCTTGAATGTGCCGTCGGGGTAGCCGCCGACGATTCCCCGCTCAACGAGGTCCGCTATCTGGGCCGCCGCCCAATAGTCGAGCGAGACATCCGGGAAGACGCCGCCCATCTGGTGTATCCAGGTGCTTTTGAGGCCGAGTTTTGAGCGGAAGGTGCTCCCCGCCATCGTCGTCTTTGTCCCGTTGGATTTTAAGATTTCGAGCTCGGCGATGCGTGGGGAAGCCCCATTTCTGGTCACCTTAAGCCCGCTGATTCCCGATACCCCAAGCTTCGACTCGAGGTCTGTCTTGCTAAAAGAAGCCGACCAGGAGAAGCTCGAGTTGCCGGTTTCCTGGCAGTAGGCCTTGCCTGAAGAATTCAGGTCGCTTACACCCTTAAGGTAAGGTTGAGCGCTAGAACTTAGCCAGGCGAGCTCGACATTCTCGGTGTGCCCGCCGCAGCTCGAGAAATAGTATGCGGAGATCGGCGTCCCGCCGTATGTGACGACCTTCTTCGCCGTATCGTCGACCGCCTTCTTCCATCTCGCACCCCAGTGCGTCCCGTTCGAGGTCTCGTTGATCTTATCGACACCGACATAGACCTGGCTGGAGACGGAATCATAGAGGTCGAACGTCGCCTGCGGCTTCATATTCTTGATGGCATACGAGCGGGCCGCTACCGCCTGGGCGTAGAGCGCGTCATACGGCCAGCTCGAGGGGACCTCGCCGAGGCCGTAGAGGTAGAACGGCTCGAATTGCACATAATTGACGATGTAAAGCGCGGCGGCGCCGGTCGAGTAGATATACATGCTTCCTTTGTAGGAATGGAATCGCTTTCCGCTCGCGTTGTAGATGATGAGGTTGTCGGTGGCGTTGGTTGCGATAATGGGACCCGTAAGATTCTCGGCACCTACCGTGCCGTCCGGCCCGACGATGCTTAATAGTCCTTGCTCGTTCGGGACGACCGACCATTTCCCAACCGCGCCCTGATAAACATATGTACCGCTGGTGTTGACGAAATCGACGGGCGATGAATTTTCGCCTTCGATAAACGTCTTGGTCAGGTTCGCTTTATCGAAGAGGCGGACGCGCACCGTAGTCGGCACATTATAGTCGCTCGTGACTTTTGTTCCCTGGTAGTAGTGGGTGAGGATTTGTTCGTAGGTCTGCCCGGCGCTGGCCCTTCCCTTGGCGCCCCACTGGCACATCCCTATGCCGTGGCCGTAGCCGTACCCCTTGAATGTGTAGTCGGCGGCCGCTAAGGCTGAAGTAGAGCCCATCAGGATAGAAGTAATCAAGAACATCGATAGAAATAGTTTTTTGTACATCGCTGACTCCCATTATTGCCGATATTATTGCTTTCGTTGCAGGTGACTTACGCTTATGAGGAAAATGTCGTTATCTTAGGTATTTATGAGATTCTTCATTTACTATAAGAATGACAGGTAGCTTAACTATTCCTTACCCACAGCTTGACCCATGACCCCTGTCCCTTGACCCTACCCACGTCTCCTGCCCAACTATTTCTTTATCTTGGTGTCGTCTCGGGCCAGTGGTTTGCTTACGTCTGAGTGGCCAGCGATCGTCTCGACGACCTTGCCCTCAACAAGAATTTGGACTTTTTGGATATCGTCGAACTCTGTCAGCGTGCTGACTATCGAGGTTATGGTCATAAGCTCTCCGGCGCTTCCGCCCCAGTGCTTATCGATGAGCTCTTTGGAGAAATTCACGTAGGCTATGCGGTCTTTTATTTCGATGCCGAGAACAGACGTCTCCGATGGGATGGTGGCGTAATGACTCTTTTCTTGCGGGCCCTTGATGAGCTCTTCTATGGCCGCCATCGCCAGGTTGTCTGTGCTGGCGACATGGCGCGTCTCGGCGACAAGAAACTCGGCCTGGTCATCGCTAAAATACGCGACGATATCGACGGCCTGGGCGCTCGTATCGCTCGCCGCTTTGTTCTTTGCGGCTTCCGCCTCGTCCTTTACTTCATCCGCGTCTTCAGTTGCAACGTTGTATTTCTGCGTGCCGCCGCCTGAAGCGGATCGTTGCGCCTCTTTCTCACAGCCGGTAACAAGAATTGCGAGCAAAGAAACCAGGGCGACGATGAGGAATGATGCTACGGTTTTCTTCACTGGGGTCCCTTTCACTGAAGCTTTACGGTTTCGTCTCTATTATAATACATAACGGGCCGGCCGGCATCTGTGCCGCCATCGGTTGCTGTGTGCGCGTGCTTCATGCTTTTTTAGCGCTTTGGAGACGTATCAGGGCTAAAGCCCTGGGCTGCATTTACTGCAGCGTTGTGCGGACCAGCCCTATATCGATATGCCTAAATATTTGGCTATACCCTTAAATATCCCGTCGGCTTCCTTGGTGCGAAACTCGTCCGTCGCCAGGAGCGCCGCTTCTTCGGCGTTGCTTAAAAACGCCGATTCGGTTAGCACGGCGGGCATTAATGTCTCTCGCAAGACTTTAAAATCAGCTGTCTTGGTGCCGTCATATTTTTTATTGACTCCCGCCCGACCAAACGCTTTTATAAGTTCATCTTGGATATATTTTGCCAGGCGCGCGCCCTCTTGGGAACTCGGGTAACTGAAGACGGCGGTACCATCTAGGTCTGAGTTCGCATTTGCATTATGGTGGATGCTGACAAAAATATCTGCGTTCGCGTTGTTCGCTATCGTCGCGCGCTGGCCAAGTTCGATGAAGACGTCGGTATCGCGCGTCATAACGACTTCAACACCGGCGCCCTGCAATAAATCGCGCACTTTGAGGGCCACCGCCAGGTTGACGTCTTTTTCTTTGAGGCCGTTACTCTTCGCGACAGCGCCGGGGTCCTTGCCGCCGTGCCCGGGGTCGACCGCCACAATAATCTTACCGTCGTCCTGAGGGGCCGGCGGCTCCTCCGGTGGGGTCAAATCCGCGTTTAACATGTTGTAGAGCGCCAAAGCTATCTCAGCGCGCGTAGCATATTCAGCCGGGCGAAATTTTCCATTCGAACCGCCCATGATGCCGTAGTGCGCGATGGTCTTTATCTCACCATACGCCCAATAACCCGATGGCACGTCGCTATAGCTTGGGGTGCTCGTTGAAATCAGGGGCATCTCGATTGTGCGACAAAGCATAATTGCCAGCTCTGCCCGCGTGATTCGCCTATCAGGCTCGAAAGTGCCTTTGGGATAGCCACGGACGATTCCCGCTGCGGCACTCGCTTTGATGTAGCTTAAGCTCCAGTGGTCGGACGGGACGTCTGTGAAGTTGGTATCGCTCGCCATAGTCGTCGGCTGGGGCAAATCCTTTGCCACACAGATGAGCTTTGCCATCTGCGCCCTGGTTAAAGGGCTATAGGGACGGTACGTGCCGTCCGGAAATCCCGAGATGATGTTCTTCGATGTCAAATCTTCCACGGCTGCGTAGCACTCATCACTGGTAGCGACATCGCTAAATGAAGCATAAGCGGGAAGGGCAAGCATACAGATAAGAGAAAGAGCAAGGAGCAGTGCTGTTAGCCCTCGTTTCACCATTACAAACCTCCTGGTACGAGCGGACTACCGTTAATCCAACAAACAAACATACGGCAATTATTTACTACAAAAACATCGGCAAATCGTTACTTGAACTTAAATTTCGAGCGGTCGTTCTATTCTTACCAAAAATGAGACCCTTGTAATCACTAGAACCAAAAGAAGTTGAATGGGCCAACAGACTCCCCAATAGTTTAGCAGTTACTCGCAGTATTGCCAACCATGAATAGTTAGGATTGGAACTTAGAATGTGGGCAGGAACATTGGATACGAGGGTGAGGGAGTCGCTTACATTCTAGACCCGCAAGCTGATGGCTGAGTACTGGAGGCTGATAGCTTTCTTCAAGCCCTGGACTCAGCCGGCCTAACCCTTTACAATTTCATCGTGGTGCTATAGCACCGGCTCAATGCTCTGCAAGACATCGATAGAAAGCGCTTGATATGAAGATATTGCACGTCAACAACGTGGCCAATGTGCCGGCGGGCCTCGTCGAAGGACTTAGAAAAATAGGTGTGGACGCGGCGCTTTACCAGCCGTATACCGGCATCAACACACGCGGAAAACTCGGTAAGCTCAAGGTGATATCAAACAGGATCGCCGATACGCGGGCGCTCGGCGAAAAGATAAAGCGCGAGCGCTTCGATATCGTCCATATCCACTACGCTTACTTCGGCATGCTCGGTATACTCGGCGGCTACCCGTACTGGCTCCATTGTCACGGCACCGATATCCGGCGCAACCTCTATCATCCGCTCTTTAAGACGGCGACCTCGATGAGCCTCAACCGGGCCGAGCAAGTCTTCTACTCGACCCCCGACCTCAAGGTCCACGCAGAGAAGGCGCGCCAAGACGCGATATTCCTGCCGAACCCGGTACGAACCGAGTTGTTCGAGCCCAAAGGTTTTAATGGAACCGCGAACAAAATATTGTTGATCAGCAGAATCGATAAGGTCAAGGGCATAGATGTGGCATTTCGGGCGCTCGAGCGCGTTAAGAAAAACAATCCGGCGCTTGAGATAGACGCCTTCATGTGGGGGCCCGACCTCGACCGCTTTAAGGACTGCGGCTTCGTGAATTTCATTCCAACGACGGCGCACGAGGAAATCGCAAGCATAATCCCGAGTTACCGGGTCATTGTCGGCCAATTCGAGTTGGGCATCATGGGGATGTCGGAGATGGAGGCCATGGCGTGCGCCCGCCCGGTAGTGAGCCACTTTGAATACCAGGACTGGTACGCGGAAGCCCCGCCGCTCGCACTGGCCAAGACCGAAGATGAGATAGTCGAACGCGTCGAAGAGCTTATCGAGAATCCCGAGCTATGTGAGGAACTGGGTTTCACCGGGCGTGAATGGGTCATAAAATACCATGATTATATAGCTGTTGCGGAGCGTCTCGCGAGGTTATATGAGACGTGGTCCTAGGAAGCTTTAGTCTTTCGCGTATACCAATTGCAGAATCCTTAAAGTTCAAAACGCAATTATTGAGATTTTTCGCTTCGCTCAGAATGACAGACAAAGCTCGGGCCCGACCTTAAGCAATGCCGGAGGAATGGCAGGCAAAAGGTTCAGAATAAGCGTAGCTCAATTGCAAAACTCCTGAAGTTCGCGATTCGCACAACTACTCCTCGTCCGTATCTCCGATCATGCGGCTGTAGTCCCTGCCGACGATGACAAGCACATCCGAACCATCGGAATCGTATTCCTCGATAACAACACGGCCGAAGCCCAACTGCGACTGGACTCTTCTGGCTAATTCCGACTTCTCTTCGGGCGCCAGGATTTGGGTCTCATAATAGGTAAAGCTCTGAGCGTTCCCCACCTCGCGTATCTGGAAATTAAGCGAACCGAGCTTTTCCGCCATCTTTTTGGCGATGCCGGTCTTGCCGCTGCCGTTTTGGACATCGACTTTGATGTTTTCGTTCTCTTTTTCTTCATCGGTAAGCTCGAGCGGCAAATCGGCCCTGACGCGCTCGAGTATCCAGGCGAACTTTCCCTCATCACAAATGACATAGCTCACGCCCCCGATATCCTGCGGCGTACCGGGCATCGTGACCATATGGAGGTTTTCCCGACCCAGCGAATTGAAGGTTTTGCCGTACGCTATCATCTGCGTTACGCCAAGCCCGGGGTCGGTAGTGACATTTCGCGAGGCAATATCGGCGAGCTGGGGTATTCGTAGGAGTGAGCTGACCCGAAGGAGCTTGTCCATTACCGCTTTGAGAAATTTCTGCTGGCGCTCGATGCGCCCAAAATCATCATCGACCCTGCGAATACGGACGTACTTGAGCGCCTCTTCACCGTCGAGGTGCTGGTAGCCGGGGCGGATATCGATTTGATGCCGGTGGTCGACAAGGCGTTTTTCGACGTCGATGTCGATACCGCCGAGCGCGTCGACAATATCTTTAAACCCTTGAAAATCGACGACGGCGTAATGATTGATGTCGAGCCCCGTAAAGTCCTCAACCGTTCGCATAGCAAGATTCGGCCCGCCATGCTGGTATGCGGCGTTAATTTTGCGCTTACCCTTACCGGGGATTTTTACCCTGGTGTCCCGCGGGATCGAGATGAGATAGCCGATTTTTTTGTCGGGATTGACCCGTAACAACATGATGGTATCCGAAAGACCGTGGCCTTCCTCGCCGCCCCTGATGTCGCTCCCCAGGAGCAAGAAGGTGACGGGCTCGTTTTCTTCGGGTGCGTTAAAGACAAAATCTTCGTCAGCGCTGTGGGCTTCTGAGCCCCCGTGGATTCTCTCCTCGAGTATTCGAGCGAAGACAAAACTCCCGGCGCCGACCAAAAACGCGATCATCAGCGACCAGAGTAAAAAGACGCGCAGATAATCGCGCTTCCGTGGTTTTCTGGCTGAATGCTTGCCCTCGTACAAACTAGCCCTCCAACAATTAGCCCAAACGCCAGATTATCATAAGAACCGATTCCGTCTCAATGATTTCTCTAGAGTATTGATTTCCAAGCAGCAAAATTTTAAACGCGTACCTCTGCTCTCACATGCATTTTTAGCGACAAAAATGGCCTATCGAGGCCAAGGGCGGGCAACAAAGACTTCAATATTATAGCACAGATTGTTCCCCTGCTATAATGCTTGCAGGGTTACTTTACAAAATCAGTACTCTCTTGATATGCGCAGGGAAGCCTATTACACTATAACAGAGCTGATTACACGGGAGAATTCATGTTCACCAAAACCAGGGCTATAGTCGAATCGGGTGTTTTCTCATTCTTGCTGTTCCATGGGTTTGTGCTGCTTTTTGATAAGCTACTGGAGCCCAAGGATTTTGTCGCCAACATTCTCCTCGTCGGCGCCTACTATTTGACCGCTATCTTCTGCGGTTATTGGGCGGGCTGGCGCTCCGGTACGGATGGGTGGATATACGGAATCGTCGGCTACGCGTTCTTTAGCGTGATGAGGATATATATTTCCGCACCTGACGTTCCGGCGTTACTCCCCTATCCTTTTTATATAAAACTTTTAGGATATATCCCGGTGCTGACGCTCCTTATGTTCGGCGGGGTCATCGGTGAGCAACGCGCGCATTACGCGCCGGCGAGCCAAAAACACATGGTGATTTATCCCCTGGTTAAACGAGTTCTCGATTTTGTCGTGAGCACGGCCGTTCTCCTGATGCTCGCCCCCATCATGTTCGCCGTGGCCATCGGTATAAAGTTGGCCTCGCCCGGGCCGATTTTCTTTCACCAGAAGCGTGTCGGCCAGCACGGCCGGATAATCAACATCATAAAATTCAGGACGATGGTGCCAAACGCCGACCATTTGGTCGACCGGCTGGAACTGCTAGGCGAGCAAGACGGAGAGGTCTGCCAGATCCAAGACGACCCGCGTATTTTTCCGTTTGGGAAATTCTTGCGTACGACGAGCCTCGATGAGCTGCCCCAGCTCATCAACATCACCAGGGGCGAGATGAGTCTCGTGGGGCCGCGACCGCTGGTACCGGAAGAACTGAATACCTCAGACGATAACCTCAAGCGCCTTGAGGTAAAACCCGGATTGACCGGGCTCGCCCAAATCAATGGGCGCGGCAACATCTCGTCCGACGAGCGCCTTACGCACGATATCGAGTACGTCGACAACCAGTCATTCTTGCTCGATCTCAAAATCATGCTCCAGACGATCTGGCAGGTCCTCACGCGCCGCGGGGCGTATTAGCAATCAGCTATCAGCAATCAGCCCTCAGCCCTCAGCAGTCAGCACAAAAAGCTTTCAGCTATCAGCACGTGGGTCTAGAATGAAAGATTAGCTTCTTCCATAATCTTTACTTTCATCTCCTACCCATATCTAGACCCCGGACCCTGCTATCGTCTCTTACCCACAAGCTGATAGCTGACAGCTGATAGCTGACAGCTGACTACCCTCGTCTCTTGCCCACGTGCTGACGGCTGATAGCTGACAAGCTGATGGCTTCCTACCCACATCTCTCACCCACACCCTGATAGCTGACGGCTGATAGCTTACTACCCACATCTCCCACCCACGCCCCTCACCTGCCTTGTGCTGGCACTGCAAACGATTGTATAATTATTCCAGTTGTCATTATCGTACGGAATACTTTTTTATTGTGCCGGCAAACGGATAAAGTAGTAGATAAAGAAGATTTACCGGTGCGGCAGTGTAATAAAATAGGGTATAACTGAGACAGGAACCCGCATCATGCTTGTTCGCTCACATATCGCCGGCAAGAATATGCCCGGTACGAGTCGTGGAAGTTTAGCGCCAGGCGTGGTTTCTGTCATAAATCCCTCGCTTTTGGGAAAAGAATTAGAAGCTAAGACCAGGGTCCGGGAGGACTATGCTCTACTACTATAAAGTAAAAAAACGCCGTCGGCCTAGAATAAAAGAGATAGTACTTCTATCATTCCTCTCCATTTTAGCGTGGGCATATTTTTACCCGGATTCCCTCGCCAATGTCATGCCCGCGCTCGAAAGGCCCTCCCTACCGGTGTTCGGTCCCAGCGCGTTGCCGAGTAAATCGAACGTGGCCGTGGAGGGGGTCAGGATCAAGAGCGAGCCGGGGACGATATCTATCGAGAAGGCCATGGAGGTTAAGAAAGATCTTGAAGAAGAGGGCAAGAAGCGTGAGGCCGCGGAACTGCAATACAGCCTTGACATGATAGCCAAGGTCGATAAGAGTAAGCCGGAGGCACAGACGCGCATTAAGATAATCATGCAGGATATCGATAAGACGATCAGCTATTTCCTCGCGGGCAACACGGCATCGGATAAGATGGAGATTTTGAAGGATTACGAGGGCGGTAATCTGGCGTACGTCTATTATCCAAACTACGGAGTCCACTTCAACCCGGTGACAACAGCCAACATGGCGCTTGAACATTACTCCAAGGGAAACCACGAAAAGTTCGTTGCGATTACCGATGAGCTCATCAACCACGCAATCGAGCCCGTATATGCAGGGGTCGGCCCCTATTACATCTGGGAGAACCATTTCGACCTCGAATTCGGTTCCCAGAAATTCGAGGCACCCTGGAATTCCGCAATGGCTCAAGGATTGATCCTCGACCTGGTGGGTAAGTGCTATGAGATAACCGGCGATAAAGACTACCTGAGGGTGGGAGATAGGATACTCAACTCCTTCAGGGTTCCCTGGAACGAGGGGGGCGTCACCGACTACGATGAGCATGGCAACTGGTATCTTGAGGTGGCGGCGACCGACCGGCTGAAGATTCTCAATGGGTTTCTCTTTACGCTCGACGGCCTCCATGACTATCACGAGCGCACCGGCAACAAGAAAGCCCTCAAGCTCTTCAACGCCGGCATCGCAGAGGCGAAAGAACACCTCGCCGAATACGACCTCGGCTACTGGTCGAACTACTCGCTCGTCAAAGGAAATAAGGCGAGCTATGAGTATCACAAAATACACACCACACTCCTCTACCGGCTCTATGATTTTACCGATGAGCCCACGTTCAAGGAGTATGCGGATAGGTTCAATAACTACCTGAAATACAATTTCATCGACATCCCGAAGGAGCACCGCTCCTATACG
>Ga0351907_1100_pt1 | contig 21642 bp, 19 predicted proteins | sample BONcelHT113001E6_FD_206861 | JGI IMG/M metagenome (GOLD analysis project Ga0351907, IMG submission 206861) | Enriched cells from coal bed in the Powder River Basin, Montana, United States - BONCAT cells T11 rep1 HSBNCT.T11.300.1.E6 ... | reverse complement strand
CAACTTGCCTTGCGTAAGCAACTTGCTAGGCGCGAATTCCTTGATGAACGGGAACAAGCTGATGAAAAGGAGATGTCGGAGGTTTCCAAAAGGTTCGGTGAAATAAGCATTCTCAAAAGAGATCGTGAGAATAGCTTTGTTTACTCAGACCAGTTTGGATTGTCGAAAAACCGTTGAGGAGGGATGGATGTGGGGGTTATCCTAGATCAATTGATCCAAATTAAAGAAAACTATAAAAATAAGTTCCTGGAAAAAGAACAGGAAAAGTGGCTGAAAAAAAACAAAACAATAATGCCGAAAGAAAAGCTGGATGAATTGACAACTAAAGCAGACGGGCAATATTTGATTGAAGCAAGCCGATTATCTTTTTCTAGTCATGTTTGCAAGTTTTCTCACCCGGATTCAAAAACTTCTCCAGTCATTGCGGTCGGTTCTTTCAAAAATGATGGATATTTACGTAGTGGAAATGTTGTTTGCAAAAATGAAAATAGACTAGACGTTGTTAGGAATGCCAAATCAAGTCCAATCGGAAAGTTTTTGTTAGTTATCATGGAAGATGGCAAAACGGTTATTGAACATTTGAAAATGGATAGTGCGGAAATCAGACGTGAGCTTGAGACGATGCAAGAAGACTTTGTGCGTTTACGCGCAGTTTTTCTTGCAGTCAAAAAAAATGATCAAGATCAGGTATCGGATGAGCGAGTCAAGCAAGTCTATTTTCCGGTCGATGACCACTATCATTTATTGTCACTGTTGACTTCATCTTTGATGGTAAGCGAAGCAAAAGGCAGAATTGAGGAAATAGGAAAACAAGTTGGCCAAGACTATGATGTGATCCGAAATCTTACGGTCATCCGTTTTGGTGGAGATAACCCCCAAAATATAAGTGAGTTAATTACGCGCAACAACGGAAAAGTCTACCTGTTATCCTCCTGTCCGCCGAGTCTTTCTAATAGAGCGGTAATACGACCCCGGAAAGATTTTTTTGCCAATACGTTAAGGAGTGCAAGTTTTACTGAGGATTTTCGTTATCTGCACGATCTATTCACATATCCTCGGAATAATCTCTCGGTACGTGACAAAATCAAGAAAATTCTAAATGGTATCATTGACAACGTCATGCTTAGCGTAGACAGGCTGCGGAAACAGGGGGCAGGGTGGTCCGATGCAGATCGTTATAGTAAGTTGCCGCTAGTCCAGAAAATATGGCTGGACGATATCCATGCCGAGATGCGAAATGAAAACGAAGAATGGTTGGGCGAGGTTTCGCTTTCGTTTGCCCGCTGGATTAGGTTTACCTATGAAAAAATTCTGAAACACGATTGTATTCGTCTGGGCGATGGAGAACTGGCATTTTTTCAAGAGTTGGTTGAAACGGCCCTGAAGCAAGACAGGGAGACTTGAGCATGAAAAACTATTTGTTAATTCATCACATAAAGATTCATAACGCAAATGCGCTGAGCAGTCCTTATAGCATTGGATTCCCGGCAATGACAGCTTGGTTGGGCGCTGTTCACGCATTACAACGAAGTATCCAGCAAAACGGAATGACGGAGGTTTTTCTTGCGAAAGTAGCGGTGACTTGTCATGACTTCAAATTACATACATATCGGGGCAATGACAGTTCTGACTACCTGATCATCGGAACAGCAAATCCACTAAAAAAGAAGGGATCAGAGTATCAACGACCGCCGTTTATCCCCGAGGCTCGGTGTGACCTAGAAGTATCTTTGTTAGTTGAAGTTACTGGGATTAACGCGGACAATGAAAAGGCATTTTTGGATCACGTCCACAAGCAACTTTACAGAATGAAAATGGCGAGTGGGGATATATTGTCTGTTGAAAACCCCAAGATAATTTACGACGGAGAGAAACAAGTTCGAGCTTGTATTCGACAGCTAATGCCAGGCTATGTTCTTATCGAGCGGCGAGATTTGATGATGTCGGCCATGGAGTGCGGAAAAGATGCGTTGGACGCATTGTTAGATTATCTGAAAGTGATGTATCAATCCAATCCAGAAGAAAAAGTCAGAGGAAAATGGAGCCGTACAAAAAAAGTGCAAGGTTGGATCGTTCCTATAGCAGTAGGATTTCACGGCATATCGGAACTTGGTAACGCAAAAAATCAGCGTGATGAAAAGACGACGCATCGATTTGCAGAAAGTGTCGTGACCCTAGGAGAATTTAAGATGCCTTATCGGTTTCAAAGTCTTGACGAAATGATGTGGAGTTACAGCACGGATTTGGCGCAAGGCTTATATGTATGCAAAAACCAACAATAACTATTTGAAGGAGTGTTATTATGTCAAAAAAAAATTCGACAATTCCAACGGTATTGGCGTTTGAGAAAAAATTAGTACCCTCGGATGGGTATCTGTATGGCACGACATGGGAAGAACGACACAAGAAGGCAACCCCGTTAGCGATTAACGAAAAATCGGTTCGCGGAACCATTTCAAACCGGCAACCTGACGCTGTATTAGGAAATCCGGTAAAACTTAGCGCGGCATTAGAAAACCCCAACCCTCAAACTGTTGATGCATGTGCACTTGCGATGGATCAGGATACCTTAAAGCTGGTATTTACGCTTAAGGTGCTAGGAGCGATAGAAAAACCTTCTGCCTGCAATAATGCTGAGTTTAACAATGCTTATCGCAAGGCCGCCTTGAAATATATTGAAGTGAGAGGCTTTAATGAACTGGCTCGACGATATGCGCTAAACATTGCTAACGGTCGCTATTTCTGGCGCAATAGATTGGGCGCGGAAAAGATTGAGGTGGACATTTCTGCAAATGGAGAAAAATTGACAGTTGATGCAACGAAATTTTCCTTGCGCGACTTTAAATTTGATAATGTTGCAGTTGATGAACTAGCCAAGGTTGACAAGCTGGCTGAATTAATCGCAGATGCGCTCTGCGGAAAAGGTCATCTTATTGTTACAGTTGAGGCATATGCTATGATTGGCAAAGGACAGGACGTTTATCCTAGTGAAGAAATGATTCTTGATAAACTCAAAGAAGAAAAGGGAGAAGGCAAGAAAAGCAAGGTTCTTTATGCAGTAAATGGCATAGCGGCTATGCATTCACAAAAAATTGGCAACGCACTTAGGACGATTGATACCTGGTATCCGGATTTTGATCCTAATATTGGTCCGATTGCCGTTGAGCCCTATGGCGCAGTCACTAATTTGGGGCGAGCCTTTCGAGATTCAAAAGGTACGGATTTTTATTCGCTATTTGACAGATATGCAGTTGGTGAAAAACTTGAAAATAAAGAACAGGAACACTTTGTTATGGCTGTATTGGTTAGGGGCGGAGTTTTTGGACAAAGTGGCAAGAAGAAGGGGTTGGAAAAGGGCGAGGAGTGAGCTATATGAAATACTATCAGGAGGTAACGTTGCTTTCGAGTTATGATATACCCTTGTCATTCATTTGGTCAAAGGTTTACCAGCAACTCCATCTTGGACTTGTGGAACAACAGGATGATAATGGAAACGTACCCTATGGCGTATCCTTTCCGCAATATCAACACGACAAGAAAAAAATAGGATTGGGTGAAAAAGTACGGGTTTTTGCAAGCAGTGAAGAAGAGCTGGTCAAGCTGGGACTGAAAAAATGGCTTGACCGGCTGATGGATTATGTGCATATCACTGGAATTCGCGCAGTGCCTGAGAAAATTACAGGCTATTCGACGTATCGCCGTATGCGGCAAGAAAATGGTGCGGACTCAAAAGCTCGTAGATTTCTTATGCGACATAAGGACGGGGATATGGGGTACGATCAAACAGTGGCAATGTTTTCGTTGAACAAGAGGGATTTTTGTGATTTCCCGTATGTGAAACAAAAGAGTTTGACAAACAATAATCAATTTCGGCTCTATATTGAAAAGAAATCTTGTGAAGAAAACGTTTGTGATGGTTTTGGAACATACGGGTTAAGTCCTGTGTCCACCGTACCAGAGTTTTGACCCAAAACAAAAATCGATTCTGAAGAGCCCGGAATAGAGGGCTTAGCGACGACAGTGAATTTTTAAGGCTAAATAGGTGAAACTGCCGATATGTATTGGTAAATCAATATTTTTTTGGCATTACCTGCTGTTGCCCGCCGCGTAGGCGGTTTAGAAATTGCTTCTTGACCTGTATTTGTGGGCTTCATCGTTGCCCGCCGCGTAGGCGGTTTAGAAAATCACCTGACTTCCCTTGCCAAGTCCATCCGTGTTGCCCGCCGCGTAGGCGGTTTAGAAACAAATACATGACCATTCAATGCAAAGCGTTTAAGTTGCCCGCCGCGTAGGCGGTTTAGAAATTGCAATATTTGTCGAATCAAAAAAGTATGATGTTGCCCGCCGCGTAGGCGGTTTAGAAATTAACACCGAAAATTGTAAAAACCGAGTTTACTGTTGCCCGCCGCGTAGGCGGTTTAGAAAACAACCAGATCAACACCGCCACAATTCAATTCGTTGCCCGCCGCGTAGGCGGTTTAGAAAATGTGAATTGCTGAATTGACAGATTCATTTTTCGTTGCCCGCCGCGTAGGCGGTTTAGAAAAAATCAAAAAAAGACCAGGCGGCATATTTGCGGTTGCCCGCCGCGTAGGCGGTTTAGAAATCGAGCATTATCCAGTTCGCAAGTTTCATTAGGTTGCCCGCCGCGTAGGCGGTTTAGAAAAACATATGTGTATCGGCAGAAAACCTTTCCATGTTGCCCGCCACGTAGGCGGTTTAGAAACAATCACCCCCTTCGATCATGGTTTATGAATGTTGTTGCCCGCCGCGTAGGCGGTTTAGAAACTTCTGTTGTTCTGGCACAGTTGCTACTTGAAAGTTGCCCGCCGCGTAGGCGGTTTAGAAAAAGAAACAAATCCATAAACCAAGTTATGATAAGTTGCCCGCCGCGTAGGCGGTTTAGAAATTCGACAAATACAGTCAAGAGCAGAGGCAAACGTTGCCCGCCGCGTAGGCGGTTTAGAAACTATACGGGTCAAATATCACAGCACCTTTTAACGTTGCCCGCCGCGTAGGCGGTTTAGAAAAAGCAAATCAGCCATATTTCCCCTGGCGAGATGTTGCCCGCCGCGTAGGCGGTTTAGAAAATCACGCTAACACTTGGCATTTCGTCATTCCATGTTGCCCGCCGCGTAGGCGGTTTAGAAAAAGAGAATCAACAACTGCACAAGGGGAATTGGCGTTGCCCGCCGCGTAGGCGGTTTAGAAACATCGTCAAGATGCCAGATCATCGCTCAAAACGTTGCCCGCCGCGTAGGCGGTTTAGAAACTAAACTTTTCAACCGCCGAGACAGCCTGGGACGTTGCCCGCCGCGTAGGCGGTTTAGAAATGCAACTTCGTCAATTCCGACCTCAACAATATGTTGCCCGCCGCGTAGGCGGTTTAGAAAAAACGTTAGCGTGATGGAAAAGATGATGAACCGTTGCCCGCCGCGTAGGCGGTTTAGAAATCAATGGTTGGCATCGTTGTAGGCATGACAGTGTTGCCCGCCGCGTAGGCGGTTTAGAAATTCGATCATTGTTTCCTTCTGCCGAAGAAACTGTTGCCCGCCGCGTAGGCGGTTTAGAAACATCAACATGATTTGCTGGCGTTCTCTTGTGGTGTTGCCCGCCGCGTAGGCGGTTTAGAAAGCATGAGTTACGCGATGCTTGTGGCTCAGGATGTTGCCCGCCGCGTAGGCGGTTTAGAAATGACGGAGAGCAGGCAGAATACAAGAAAAGAATGTTGCCCGCCGCGTAGGCGGTTTAGAAAAATATGGGAACTAATGAACACAGTAAGAGAAAAGTTGCCCGCCGCGTAGGCGGTTTAGAAATTAATCATCCTCCTGCTTTGTTTATCGCTGACGTTGCCCGCCGCGTAGGCGGTTTAGAAAGGGCAATCAGACTCACTCGGCGGAAATACGGCGTTGCCCGCCGCGTAGGCGGTTTAGAAAAACAGCTAACCGCAATATGGGCGGCACAATCTGTTGCCCGCCGCGTAGGCGGTTTAGAAAAACAGAGCGAACCAAACACAGCCGTTGGCATCGTTGCCCGCCGCGTAGGCGGTTTAGAAATCTAGGATTTTTGATGAAATTGGCGCAAAATTTGCAGACGAAGTTGCTCTGGAAGCAAAATGCGGTGTTTAGCAGAGGAACAGGAAGAACAGAAGAAAAATTGATTAAGGCCATTATAAATGAAAACTGACGTCTCAGATTCAATAAAGGCGGTGCAGCAATGCCATTTGAAATAATCCGGAATGATATAACGAAAGTTCATGCGGATGCTATTGTCAATGCGGCAAATCCATCCTTACTGGGCGGCGGCGGAGTTGACGGAGCTATCCATCGGGCCGCAGGACCGGAACTGCTTGCGGAATGCCGATCCCTCGGCAGGTGCAACGTCGGCCAGGCAAAGATAACAAAGGGATATCAGTTGCCGGCAAAGCATGTCATACACACGGTGGGTCCGGTTTGGCAGGGTGGCAATAATAACGAGGAACAGCTGTTGGCGGATTGTTATGCGAATTCGCTGGCATTGGCCAAAGAGCATAACCTAGAGAGTATTGCCTTTCCGCTGATATCTTCCGGCGCTTTTGGCTATCCGAAGGACAGAGCGCTGAAAGCGGCAATTTCCGCAATCGGCGATTTCCTGCTGAAAAACGAGATGACCGTTTACTTGGTGGTGTTTGACAAGGCGGCGTTTACACTTTCGGAAAAATTATTCTCCTCTATTTCCCAGTATATTGATGATAACTACATCGAAGAACATCCGACCGATCATTTAATTTGGAACGAAGAACTGCGTTTCAAGAGAAAATTTCTGGATGTGTCCAATCTTCCAATGAGGCCAGCCCCTGCGCCCGTAATCGGGAAAAAGCGCAAGCTGGCTGATGTCGTGCAGCAGTTGGAGGAAACCTTTTCCCAAATGCTGCTGCGATTGATTGATGAAAGAGGTTTGACCGATTCAGAGGCATACAAAAAGGCGAACATCGACCGGAAACTGTTTTCCAAAATTCGCAATGACGTATACTATAAACCGAGCAAACCGACCGCCCTGGCTTTTGCCATAGCCCTCCGGCTGAATCTGGATCAGACACGGGATCTGCTGTTAAAGGCAGGATTCGCGCTTTCCCACAGCCACAAATTCGATATCATCATTCAGTATTTTATTGAAGAAGGCAATTACAACATTTTCGAGATCAACGAGGCCTTGTTTGCCTTTGACCAGAACCTGCTGGGGAATTAGCCGCATAGCCGGGAGGCATTGATTTGTCGCTTGCCATGCGACCCACCGGAAACTCCCTGATGTTATCCTTACATCAGTAGAAACCCATGATGAGGAGGATGACAACATGAAAAAAGGGTTGACTGAAATGGTATTTATTCTGGACCGAAGCGGTTCGATGGGCGGACTGGAAAATGACATGATCGGCGGCTACAACGCTTTGCTGGCGAAGCAACAACAAGAGCCTGGCGAGGCAGTGATCACCACGGTTTTGTTTGATGACAAGTTCGAATTGTTGCATGACCGCATTGCCTTGCGCGGGGTGGCGCCGATTACCGACAAGGAGTATTATGTCCGCGGCAATACGGCATTGCTGGATGCAGTGGGTAAAACCATCAACAAGATCGGCAATGCCCAGAAGCACACAGCCGAAGCTGAACGCGCCGAGCAGGTGATGGTTGTGATCACGACAGACGGAAAGGAAAACGCGAGCCGTGAATTCAGCGCTGAAAAAGTCCGCCGGATGATTGAACATCAGAAAAGTAAGTACGGCTGGGAGTTTATCTTTCTGGGCGCGAACATCGACGCTGTCGCCACCGCAGAGAGAATGGGCATCCGTAAAGAGTGGGCGACCAATTATCATGCGGACGGCGAGGGAACCGCACTAAACTACAAAGTCATCAGCGAAACCGTGAGCTGCCTGCGAGCGAGCCAGCCCATTTCAGAGAATTGGAAATCCCGCATTGAAGAGGATTTTAAAAAGCGCGGCGGCAAGAAAGAACATTAAGGCAGGGAACCCGAAACCATTTGGCGAAAGAAGTGGTTAGCGGGGTGAGTGGCAATGACAAAAGATGAACAGACGATCGAGCGGGAGCGCCAGATCGAAAATCTCTGCCGCTGGGCGGCGGCCCGGGCCGGTGTGATCGTCTTGACACCCGGGATTGGCACGATGGCGCTGGTGGCCAACGAAATTTACATGATCATGCGGATTGGCCGGTTGTACGGCAAACAGATCAGCCAATCGGCGGCACTGGGTTTTCTGGTGTCTTTGGGGTCGGCGTTTGCCGGCAAGACGCTGGCGACGCTGCTGCCGTTTCCACCGATGCAGATTGCGGTCGGCGTTTCGTTGACCTATGCGGTTGGCAAGGCGGCGCAAGCCTGGTTCGAGGCCGGTATGCCCAAGCAGATGGGCAGCGTTCGCAGCGTGTTCGAGCGGGCGCGGAAAGAAGCCAAAGTCCAATGGAAAAACTTCACTTCCCATCCGGACAAGGAAGTTCCGCTGGGTGACGAAGCGGTGGAAATCCGTCTGCTGCCGGCCGGAAACGAGAAAAGCCCGCCGGAGGCCGATGCCGGACTGAACCGGAACAAAGGTCGCGAAAGGCTTGAAACCATAGCGCGGCTCCGGGAAAATGTCGCCCGGCAGATCGCGCGGCTGCCGATGGGCAGCGAAATGGTCGGACCGGCGCTCGACTATATCTTCAACGATCCCCAGGTCAGGCAGGTGATGGAGGCCATCAAGAATCCCCGACCGCTGCGGATTGTTTTCGTCGGTCGGACCGGCGCCGGAAAAAGCAGCTTGATCAACGCCCTGGCCGGAAAATATCTGGCGGAAGTTTCGGATTCGGTGCCGGGGCAGCAACAGGCCGAAAAACATTCCATTTACGATGGAGACCGCCTGTTGTTCGAAGTGGTGGATACGCGCGGGATAGCCGATGCCGGGCCGGATGCCGGGGCCGATCTGGAACTCGCGCTGCGGGGGTTTCGGCCGGATATCATGTTCTTGGCCAGTCCGTTGGGAGACCGGTCGTATGTGGACGAAGACCTGAAAAATCTCAATACTATCCGCAACCGTTATTTTGACGGAGCGATTCCGGTCGTCCTGCTGCTGACCAAGGCCGACCAGATGAATCCGCATCAGGAACCGATGAGCAGCGAGCGCAAGCAGGCCAACATCAGTGCGGCCCGCGACCGGGTGTCGGGGATTGCCCGCTCGATCGGGCTGGAACCGCTGGACATTTTGCCTGTGTCTTCTTACGTCGACTGGGCGGAGAACCGTCAGGATATCGTATTTGATGGCCGCCACAACATAGAAAAACTGCAGAAGCTGATCGTCGATAATGTTTCGCTCGATGCAGCACTGCAGTTGGCGTTTGAAGGACGGATGCAATATGCGGTTCGACTGGTGGCGGATCGGTTTGTGCAGGCCTGTGCGGCCATGGCGGGATCGATCGGGGTCAATCCGCTGCCGTTGGCCGACATTACGGTGCTGACCAGCCTTCAGGTGGTCATGGTGACCTCGGTGGCTTATCTCGGCGGTCGGGAATTGGATGAAGAGGGCGTGAAGGAGTTTATCTCCGGTCTGGGGCTGCACATTCCGCTGGCGCTGGGACTGCGGGAACTGGCCCGCGTACTCGGGCCGGTATTTGGTTCGGCTGTTTCCGGCAGTATTGCCGCAGCCGGAACCTATGCCATCGGCGTCAGTGCTATTGCCTATTATATCGACGGCAAGCCGCGTTCGGCGTTGTCAGGCATTTTCAATGCAGCGAGAGAGTGGGCGCTGAACCGGTCCAGGCAGAAATAAAAACCAGAAGCGGGGAGACAGGGGGAGCGCTTGGTGATTATATCTTTTCGACAACGATATACCGGACAATGTGGATGTGTGGGCCTTCATTTCCGTGATTCTCACTGTCTTCGGCAATTCCTGTGTCAATAATGGAGAATAGATCAAACTGAATTTTCAAATCCTGCTCGGTATAATAATGGACCGGTCTTCCAGGCTTGCTTTCGAATGTATTTGTTTCGACTTGTTGTCCTTTGCCAAATGAGGTTTCCAGGTCTGAAAATACAACGAAAAATGCCACACCACCCTTTTTTAAAGCATGATGACACTTCTGAACAAACAGGCTTCGTTCATGTTGGCGAAAAAGATGCAACACGTTAAAGCAATAAATAGCATCGTAGGATTCTTTCGCTAGGGATATGTCCATAAAAGAGGCGCAGAAAAATTTGCTGTGGAAGTCATATAATCGCGCAAGAGTAATGGCTTCGCTGGAGATTTCAATACCGGTCACTTCAAATCCGGCATCAGAAAACAGCTTACTGTTGCGGCCATAGCCGGAACCGGGAACAAGAACTGTGGTTGTGGGCTTTTGCTGAAACATGTTTAATGCTTGAATGGCCGTCGTGCTGGGTTCGCTACCCCAAATCCGGCCCTCGCCGCCAAACCGTTCGTTCCAATATTCTTTCATGCAAGATAAATAGTTTTTCATATGATCTATTCTCCTGTATGCATATTTCGCTATCAGCGGTCGGCGTTGTCAGGCATTTTCAATGCAGTCAGGGAGTGGGCGCTGAACCGATCGAGGCACAAATAAAAACCAGACGATTATCCATCATCTTCAATTAATCTTGCTACGTCTTTGCGGCATTTCGCGCATTTCCCTTTGAGCAGAATGCCTAATTTGTCATTAATCATCGAGAACTCAACAATTGTCGTTTCGCCGCAAGTTCGACAAAAGACATTGCTTAATAGTCGTTTTTGAATGTATGGGGGAATCTTCCCCCATTTTTTTGCCGCTTTAATATCGATGACTGGCATGAATAGCCCTCCCGCGCTGGCTTTGACTGTCTGAATAACTGGGCATGGTCCGGTTCTTCCTAACGGAACCGGGCTTATTTTTCGATTGTATTGACCAGAACACCGATTTTTTCAATTTCCAGCCTCATTTCATCGCCAGGCTGCAAGAATTTTGGTGGATTAAAAGCTCCGCCGACACCCGCGGGCGTTCCGGTTGCGATGATATCACCGGGTTCAAGAGTAATGACCGACGAGAGGGTGGCGATCAGGGTCGGAATATCGAATACCATATCTTTGGTGTTGCCGTTCTGGCGAAGTTCACCATTGATGAAGCATTGGAGGGACAGGCTGTGAGGGTCCGGTATATAGCTCTTATGGGTGATGCAGGGCCCGAGCGGGGCAAAGGTATCCGGTCCTTTGCCCATGATCCACTGGCCATGAGCTTTTTGCAGATCCCGGGCCGATACGTCATTCATGATGGTGTAGCCAAAAACGTATTCGTAGGCGTCTTCTTTGGCGACGCGGCAGGCTTTCTTGCCGATGACGACGGCCAGTTCTACTTCGTAGTCCAGTTGCGAGGTTATATGCTTGTGGTTTTTCACGACTGCGCCGGTTCCGATGACACAAGTCGGTGGTTTGGAGAAAACAATCGGAATTTTGGGCACCGCCACGTTGACATCCTTGGTTTTGTCGAACTCAAGCGCATGTTCCACATAGTTTTTGCCGATGCAGAATATGTTTTTCCGCGGCCTGGGGATCGGCGCAAGCAGCCGTACTGAATCAAGCGGAAGCTTCGGGCAGCTGTCGTCGATTTTGGCGAGGATGTTTTGAACGGTTGCGACGGCGGCATTCCCCTGCTCCAGGAAATCCAGCATCGTGGCAGGCAAGGTGTTGCTGTTGCAATAGTGTTGCTCTGCAGCCTGTAGTGGAATCACGTACTGGCTGTTGCCGGATAAAATCCCGATTTCTATTTTCCCCTGGGCTTCAAAGGTTACGTACATCATTTTCATACTCCTCCGTTATATGTTATATCAGCGTCTGATGACATTCGGCCTGATTATTACAGCCTTCTGATTATTACATTCTGCAGATTGCCGCCCCGGATATTTTGCTTGTTCCAATCGAATTTCTCTGTGTTTTTCTTATTTCCTGCTAAAACGCTGAAAATGATATTTTTGCCGGAGAAAAAAGCGGGCTGGTTAAAACCCCGGTCGTCACCACAATCCACGGTTTTTCTTCACCGAAGATCTTGCCTGTCTATAAAAAATACAACAGAAAAACCCACTACGTTTCGATCAGCAATGCCGACAGAAATGCAGAGCTGGATTATATCCGGACCGTATACCACGGAATCGATATCGAGCAGTTCAGTTTGATCAGACAGCGGGGCGATTATCTGGTCTATTTCGGACGCATCCACCCGGACAAGGGAACTCGTGAAGCAATCCAGGTTGCCAGGATGGCAAAAATGAAGCTGGTCATTGCCGGAATTGTTCAGGATCGACCGTATTTCGAAAAGTATGTCGAACCCCATCTCGGCAGCGATGTTAACTATATCGGCTCCGTCGGTCCCGAAGAACGGGACAAAGTATTGGGCAACGCTTATGCCTTGCTGCATCCGATTTATTTCAGCGAGCCGTTTGGACTCAGCATCGTCGAAGCCATGGCCTGCGGAACCCCTGTCCTTGCCTTTAACAGGGGGTCAATGCCCGAAATCATTCAGGACGGCCTGAATGGCTTTATCGTGGCAAGTGTAGAAGAAATGGCCGATCAAGTCAAAAATGTCGCGAATATTTCCCGGGAAATCTGCCGCCAGACCGTGGAACAAAGGTTTACTCAGGAAATAATGGTAAAAGCATATATTGATGTCTACAAAGAAATCCTGAAATAACAAAAAATCCCCGGTGATTATGAAATCACGGGGGATTTGCCATTGAAAGCGGAACCGGCTGCTCTATGGCAGCGCCGGCCTGCCGTGGTTCAGGCAACGGTCAATCAAGTCGTCGATCCGCGCAGTTCCCACACACATGACCGTATCGGCGCCGCCCCAATATATTTTGACGCTTCCGTCAGGCTCGGAAATCGCGCCGCAGGTAAACACCACATTGTGGACATAACCGGTCACTTCCCACGGATCTTCCGGTTGGAGAATCCAGCCGTCGCCGACGCCGAGGATTTTTGCCGGGTCATCCAGATCATGCAGGGCGACTCCCAGTCGATATATGGCGCCATCCATGGTTGGGCAGACTCCGTGGTAGATGGAAAGCCAACCTTTCGCTGTCCTGATCGGCGTAGCCCCAGGGCCGATCTTCATTTCATCCCAGTGATATGGAACCGGCAACATAATTAATTCCGATTCGCCCCAATAAACCAAATCCCTGGAATAACTGATCCAGATTGCCCAGGGCGAAATTACCGAATGCGGTCTGTCCAATCGCACGTAGCGGCCATTTATTTTTTCCGGAAACAATACTACATTGCGGTAGTCGGCTTCAGTAATCAGCGAGATACGTTCGATGGACTGAAAATCTTTTGTTTTTGCCAGCCCGATCCGAACGCCATGCTTTGAATAGGCGCTGTAAGTGATGAAATAATCTCCTTCGATACAGGAAATACGGGGATCTTCGACGCCAAAAGCCTCATAATCCCTGAACACTCCTTCGGTTGCAGGCGTAATAAAAGGTTTGTCGCGAACCGTAAAAGCATAGCCGTCAGCGCTCTCGGCCAGGCCGATGATCGATCTGCCGGTGTCGAGATGCGACCGGAACAGCATGATATATCTGTCCTGAACTTTTACCATGCCCGCATTATGGACGGTATGAACGGCGTAGGGAACATCTTCCCGGGTCAGGATCGGGTTACCGGGGAAACGCTTTACAATCGGTTCGTGCATAAAATTGAGGCTCTCCTTCTTTCCAACAATTCCATCTCATCCTTGCCGGGCAACGGCTATTTTGAAACGCAACGATTTCAAATCATTATTTTATGAATATCACCCGAGTCGTGAAGAGTGTCATTCTTAATAAAAACAAGGTGGCGAAAGCTTGTCATCAAGAAAAATCTTCTTTCGCGACACTATGGCTTATACCAAAACACTCTATTTTTTGTGTTTGCTGATAAAACTCTCATATTCTTCGGAGGCTTTTTCTTTAGTATAACCGTATTTTTTTTGCAATAGCCCCAGCAGCTGCTCGGCTTTTCCGTTCACAACGGTCAGATCGTCATCAGTGAGCTTACCCCACTTCTCTTTGACTCCGCCTTTCAGTTCATGCCATTTCCCCTTGAGAATATCTTCGTTCATGATTCACCACTCCTGTTAATCTTTTTTTATTTTTCGCCACCCATGTTTTTACACAATGCAGAACAAGCTGACCGGAACATCTTTCCTTCTTGCCCGATGCCTATCTATCTATTAGCCTATGCTATTTTCATGGTTGCTGCATTAGGCTGACAGAATGAATTTTATCTATGAAAAACAGGTTGTTTTTATACCATCAGTATATAAACAACCTGTCCAGACTTAGCATTGTCATATTTCTATTATAAGGGACGATTTGTCAAATCAATAGCAACTGCAACAGGCATGCGCAAAAAAAATCAGCCGGAATTCATCCCTATGATCCTGCGTTTTTGCGCACCTGAACATCCAGCAACTCTTCAAAAACCTTGACCATGGCCCCTTTGTCCTGATCACCAAGCCCTTTCAGCAAGGCCATTTGATAGGTCGTCATCGCGGCATGCATGACCGGCAGCGGGGTGCACAGCTGGGCAGCCAAATCAGCGCCGCAAATCAGGTCTTTGTAAGCATGCTGCATGGGGTACCCGTCAGCAAAATGATTCCGCAGAATCCGCTGGATAAAAAATTCCGAAGCATAACTTCGCCCCGACCCGCTATTAATAACCGAACCGATCTTTTCCGGATCAAGCCCCAGTTTTACCGCCATCGGCAAAATCTCGGCCACCCCGGCAATATTGATGTCAAAAAGAATATTGTTGATGGCTTTGCTGAGCTGACCGCAGCCATGTTTACCCATGTGAAGAATATTATTGCCGATATGTTGGAGATAGGGTAAGAGGCGATCATATATTTCCGGTTTACCACCGCAAATCACGGTCAAGGTTCCGTCAATGGCCCGGGCTTCCATGCCGGTAACCGGAGCGTCCATGAAATCGATCCCTTTATTCCCGCAGGCCTCGGCAATTCTTGTGCTGGCCATATAATCGATCGTGCTTAAGTCGCAGACAATGGCGCCCGGCTTCAGAAACTCAAGCAGTCCGTCATTCCCCAGCAGAACTTTTTCAACGATATGCGTATCAGGCAGACTCAGAAAGACAATATCGCAGTCAGCAAAATCCGCAAAAGCCGAAGCCGTCGAGATCCCTTTCGCGGCAAATTCCGGGTATGAATCCGGCCTCACATCGTAAACCATTAACTCCGCGCCGGATTTATACAAATTCATGGCCATCGGTTTTCCCATCTGCCCCAAGCCTAACAAGCCGAGTTTCATTACGAATCACACTCCTGTAAACTTTTTTTACCGACAAACTTGGCAAAAAATTTTCCGCTAGGCCGAGTCTGGTGAGCCTTCAACCTTTTCAGTCATAACCGGCGGGGGTTGATGCTTTGCCTTAAAGATACCGAAGACACTGACGATGACCAGCGTCGCCCCAGCCACGGTCCAGATTCCAACCGGCTCATCGAGCAGCCACCAGCCCAAAAACAAGGCAATGACCGGATTTACATAAGCATAGGTCATGACAATATTGATCGGCAACAATTTCAAGGCGAAAATAAAGGATGTGAAGGCAAAAACCGAACCAAAGCCAACCAGATAAAGCCAGGCAATCCAGGCCGAAAGCGTGGGTTGTGGCGAGGGTTCTCCCAAAGCGAAGGAAGCCAGCAGAAAACCTACACTGGCAAATAGCTGATGGTAAGCCGACATTACCTGCGGAGGCAGATTAACCGGCCGCCTTGTCTGAACCACCGACCCCGCCGCCCAGCAAATCGCTGCAAACAACAAGGATATCACTGCAAGCGCGTCCTGAGAAGTACCTTTTTCAAAGGCAGGCGCACTTAACACCGCCACCCCCAGAAACCCTACAAACAGGGATCCGATCAGGATCAGCGAAATTTTTCTCTTAAACATGAAAACTTCGATTAACGTCACCCAAATTGGCGAGGACGAGACGATCAGCGACGCAAAACCGGCGCCGGCGTACTGAACCGCCCACAACACCATTCCATTGCCACCCATCCACAGCAAATTGCCGACCAAAATCAAAGAAAAAACTTCCTGCCGCGTGGGTTTCAGCGAGTACTTCTGAATCCGGGCCAAACCAAACAAAATAATTGCTGCAACAAGCATTCTCAGGGCACCAAAAACAAAAGGAGGGAACCCGTTGTCCGGGTTGACGCCGATACGCATGGCCAGATAAGTGGTGCTCCAGACCGTGTAAACAATCAATAAATGAAAAAGTCCTTTTCGCGACAACTGCTCGTTCATTTTTTCTCCCGTCAACGAATGATGTTATCATTTTACACCTTTCCAGCCTGAACAACCAGCTTCATTTGATGTTCGGGTAGAATTGCCCGGTTTTCTTGTTGCACGAATGGTGGTAAGATGATTATGTTGAATACATTTTTTTCGCAAGAACTCAGCCGGAGCTGCAGGTCGGCGATACCTCAGGCTATCCTGAACTAATTCTTAAAAAGGGGCACAAAATGAAACTGAACCTGTCGATGGTTTCCATGATCATGATGGTCGTGCTGATCGGCTTTGGCGAACGGATGGCGGAACGGTTCATCCCCTTGTACATCACGGCCCTGGGCGGATCGATTTATGTGGTCGGCGCCTTCAATGCTCTGCAAAACCTGCTTGGCGCCCTCTATTCGCTGCCCGGCGGACACCTCAGCGACAAGATCGGCTACAAAAAAGCGCTGCTGGTATTCACTGCCATCGCCATGGCCGGCTACCTGATCGTCATTGTCAGTCCCACCTGGCAGGCGGTCATGGTCGGTTCCGTCTTTTTCTTTGCCTGGAGCGCCGTATCGATGCCGGCCATCATGAGCCTGATCAATCAGGTGATGCCGACCCGGCAGACCCTGGGAATCTCGATCCATTCCCTGGTCCGGCGGATTCCCATGGCCATCGCCCCGGTGATCGGCGGACTGATCATCGGCGTGTACGGGATGACCCTCGGCGTCAAGATCGCCTTCATCGTGGCTTTTTTGCTCTGCGCCGTTTCGTTGGCCGTGCAGTGGAAACTGATGAAGGAACCTGCCAGTCCGGCCGAAAAGGCAAATTTGCTGAGTCATTTCAAAAACCTGAATCCCGCTTTGCGCAACCTGTTGTTTTCAGACATCCTGATCCGGTTTGCCGAGCAAATCCCCTACGCCTTTGTCGTGATCTGGGTCGTCAAAGACCTGGGATTCACACCGGTGGAGTTCGGCCTGCTCACTATGATAGAAATGGTCACGGCCACAGTGATTTACCTGCCGGTTGCTTTTTTTGCCGACAAAATGGGGAAAAAACCGTTTGTGCTGGCTACGTTCGTCTTCTTTACCATATTTCCCGTCATTCTGTACTATTCCCGTTCCTTCCCGGCGCTTGTCCTGGCATTTTTGATCCGGGGCATGAAGGAATTCGGCGAACCGACCCGTAAAGCTCTGATCATGGACCTGGCTCCGGCCAATGCCAAAGCGGGAACGTTTGGTGCCTATTATTTGCTGCGGGATATCGTCGTGTCCATTGCCGCCTTCAGCAGCGCCTTCTTATGGAACATATCGCCGGAAGCCAACTTTTTTACCGCATTTGGCTTTGGGGCCATCGGCACGGTTTTGTTTGCCGTTTACGGCAAGGACAGCAATACGGCGAAGCTTTCGGGCTGACGGAAAATGAAGCCGGAAAACGTCTCCTGCGGCAATGAACAGCTTTTTCGATTATGGTTCAATGAAGGGAATGAACGTTGATTAATACCATGCTGGCCATTCAACTGAATTTATTTATGGTTATTTTGTTGTCAATCATTTTGGGCTATGCCTATTTCAAGTTTGACAAGAAAGACCGGTCCCTCCGATTGTTTCTAGCCTTGATCGCGGCGACGACACTGATATTGGTGTTGGAAATGATAAGCGTAGCCCTGAACGCAGAAGGCCGCACGAGTTATATCGAAGGACACTGGCTGGTGGATACGCTGGGGTTCGTACTGGCTCCCCTGATTCCGATCCTTGCAGCGCTATATGTATATAAGAGAACGAATGAGTATATAAAAATTGCCGCAAACAAGTTGCTGGGGCTGAGTATCCCCTGGATCGCCAATGGAATCCTCTCTTTGGGCAGTTATCATTATCACTGGCTTTTTCACATCAACAGCGCAAACCTATACGAACGGGGACCCTTATTCGTTGTTTCACCCCTGACAAGTTTCTTTTATTACCTAGTAACATTATTGTTGTTGTATGAAAATCGAAAGAAGCTCAATAAAGAAGAACTGATCGTACTCAGCCTGCTATCCGTCATTCCGGTCATGCTGTCGGTGTTTCAGCTGCATTACTTCATATATTTGACAATCTGGAACGGTATGGCCATCGCCATTGTGATCAACTACATTTTCATTCTGCAAAATCAGACAACGCTTGATCCATTAACAGGGCTCGGTAACCGCCTGGCGTATAATGAATACCTGGCAAATCTGAGCAAAAAAAGCGATATCATTTTATCGGTCGTAACCATCGACTTGGATGACTTCAAAAAAATCAACGATATCTATGGACATCACGAAGGCGACAATGTCCTGCTGGCCTTCGCCAGAGAATTAAAAACCGTGTTTGAGGGGCGGGGTGTGCCTATCCGTGTGGGCGGTGACGAATTCATCGTCTTTATTGATGAAAATCAGCCAGAAGTCGTCGAAAAATATATCGAAACTCTGATCGAAAAAATCAACATGTATAATGACAGTCTTGCCATGCCCTATCGGATCAATTTTAGTTACGGGCTGACGATATACGACAATTGTTATGGGAATCTGCAGGAAATGATGCAACATAGCGATAAGCGCATGTATGAAGACAAACAACAAAAAGAGGCTAAAAATCTCAATGCGGAGCGCTCCCTCCCTCTGGGCTAACGCAAGGCCCAGGCAAAACAAAAGGCCAAGCCGTTAATATTATGAGAACAACCGGACTATCGCCGTTCTTCATGCGGCGACAGTCCGGTTGTTCTCATAAGTGTTCACTGAGACGAGCCCGGAGGGATTTTTTGCCAGAGACCGCAGCCTCGGTCTTACAGCTTCCAGGCCAGCAGCACCTCGGTCCCTTCGCTGTTGTAAGTCATTTTGTGTGACAGACTCAGCATCAGTGGAATGCCCCGCCCCATCGACGCGTCTTCGCCAAAGGAAAACATATCTTCCGGATGGGCTCTTAGCCGCCGCAGGACGGCATTGCCGGCAAATGCCAACCGGGAGGTCCGGACCCGGACAATGAGCCGATTGCCCACTTTGTTGAACCGCAGGCGGGCCTTGTGCTGCCGCGGCACCCCGTCCCGACATTCCATCGCGTTGGCCAGCGCCTCATTTACGGCGACTTCGTGGAACGAGTGCGGCAGCCCGGTCACTTCGGCGATGATTTTGGCCACCTCTCCCCCGAGCCGCTGGTAATCGCCATAGCCACTGAAGCGGATAATACGCGGCCATCCGTACTGACCGGTCAACGGCTGGGGTAACGCACGAACCTGGATGCAGACTGCCGTGGCATCGTCCCGGCGAGTTTCGGCTTCCGACAGATCCCTGAGCAGACTGACCATTTCCGGGAACAGCGCCAATGGCTGGTTTAGCTGCTCACCCAGAAAATCAGACAAGCCGTCGGTCATAAAATAGAAGCAATCGCCAACTTCAATCGGCAGCCTATGCATTTCAAATGTCTCTTCTTCCATGATCCCCAGGCACATGCCGGGACATTGAACGGCTCCTGCCATAGCTTTTGCGGTCATCCACACTTCAGGAATACCCGCACATACCCAGCGCAGCTGCCGGGTTTCGAGGTCCAGTTCAAAACCCAGTGCGCCGGCAAATATCCCTTCGGCGAAATATTCGCCGGCCCGCCGGTTGAGCCAGCGCATCGCTTCGGTCAGCGGCAGATCCCGTTCGTTCACTTCCCGCAGCAACACATGCAGGGAGGCCGTATGCAACGCCGTGCCGAGGCCGTGTCCGGTGGCGTCGACGAGAAACCCCCGCAGCAATTTTCCACCATAGCGCCAATCCAAAAAATACAGATCGCCTCCGACATAGCCGAACGGGTTGTAGATCGTGGCGACTTCGATATATTCTGAAGGAACGGTCACTGGCAGCAGCGCCTTCTGAACCCGCATCGCCAGCTGTGCATCGCGCATGGCCTCCTGCTCCCGGCGCACCCGTTCAGTAATGTCTTGCCCCTGGGCAATGACCGCCGTCAGCGTCACTGCATCCGCCGCATAAATATTGGCAGCGTTCCAGAGAGTGATCCGCACTTCACCACTCTTACGCCGAATCGGGATCTCCACTGCCTCCCAATGCACTCCGCTTCGCGATTGTTCAATCAGGCCAACGGTTTCCTGCAAGCTTTCGCGCGGGAATATCACGGACAGCGGGCGGCCGATTACTTCGCCCCCCTGATAGCCGGTCAATTGCTCAAATGCTTTATTGAAGCGGGTAATGATAAACTCGGGATTCCAGACGATAATCGGCGCGCTGGAGTACTGGATCAGCTTGCGCAAATGATCGCCGGTGTCCCGCAGCTCCTCCTGCGCCTGTCTCAGCGCCTCATTCTGCGCAGTCAGTTTTAGATGAACCGCGATCAGGTCGGCCGTTCTTTCGGCAACCCGGGCTTCGAGTTTTTCGTTCAGGCCAAGCAACTGCTGGTTTAAGTCTTCGTTCTCATCATTCATCGCCCGAATTTCCTCGTTCTGCGCACCAAGCTCTTCATTCATCGCACTGATCTCTTCATATTGCGCAGCCAGTTCTTCATTGGCCTCGGACAGATCCAGGGTCCGGGCCGTTACCCGTTCTTCCAGTTCATCATTCATTGCCACCAATTCAGATTCCGCCTGTTTTCGTCGTTCCAGCTCCCGGAACAGCTCATGATCGGCTTTGACATTGATGACTGAGATCGACGCCATCGAGGCCAGTTGCTCCATGATTGAGATTTCCTGATCTGAAAAAGGCCTGCGGTCTTCGCCCAGACGGGCCAGTCCGAACACGCCGAGAACTTCTTTGCCCTGTTTCAACGGAATTCCCATCCAGGCGTGCACATGAGTCCGATCCGCCACTCGTCCGGGAAGGCTGCAATATTCTTCCGTCACCAGCAATTGCCCGTTTTCCCATATCTGCCCGGAAGGGTTCTCACCTTTCTGTATCCGCTTGCCAACGAGACTTTGATAATAACCCCTGGCCATCACTAATTCAAGCCGGTCCTTTTCATCATTGACCAGATAAAAATAAGCATGCTGAGTGTCGAGCAGCTCAGAAGAACGGTCCAGAATTTCGCCAAGCAACGTGTCCAGGTCAAGCCGGTTCATCAAACGGAGCGAAATTGCCTGCAATGATTCCAGATACAGATTATGCCGTTTGAGTGCGTCTTCAAAATCCTTTCGTTCGCTGACATCCCGAATAATCATGGAGTCAGCCCTGCGCCAAGGATGACAAAAACAGTCATTACAGGAGCCCGTCGCAAAAATTTAAGCCCAGCTTCCATCAGAGGTTCTCCATCCTTTGAGATTTGTTTGCTCGATCTTTGCAAATCTCAAATCCTTTCCGTTTCCATCTTCAAATTCTTTATTCATCCCGGATCAATAAGGCTTTTGCCGTTTGCCGCGGATTTCCGCCGA
>Ga0351907_1107_pt1 | contig 22045 bp, 18 predicted proteins | sample BONcelHT113001E6_FD_206861 | JGI IMG/M metagenome (GOLD analysis project Ga0351907, IMG submission 206861) | Enriched cells from coal bed in the Powder River Basin, Montana, United States - BONCAT cells T11 rep1 HSBNCT.T11.300.1.E6 ... | reverse complement strand
AAAAAGATTTACAGGACTTTAAAAAACGAATTAATAGAAAAAATAAGAAACTGGAAACAATACAAACCAATACGCGGAAAAATCGAAGACTTTTTCAAATTATGCAAATCAGGACTAGGATTAAAAAAATTACACAAATATACACACCCGAATCAGCTAAAAAAACCACGATAATAACTGTATTTTTAGCAGGACTACTCACAACACTAGGCTACAACACAAAAACAGCCCTACAAAAACTCTCCGAAACATAAAAAATTTAAGACCCTAAAATTTATTTAATTTATTGAAACAGATACTGCAATCGTAATACCATTAAAAGATGTTTTTTTAAATATTAACTTAGAGTTATTTCCAGCTTTTATTAATGATACTGGTTCACAAATCCCTTTTACTCCAAAGGTTTTTTTTACAAAAGATGAAGATGAATGTATCTGATCTGATTCAAAATTTTTAATATTTTTCATACTAATTATTTCTAGAGGAATTTTTAACTGAAATGATGCATCCAAAATACCTTCTTCATTCTTTTTCACTTCTGCAGTGGCCATATAATCAAATCTATCCACATTTAAATTAAGTATTTTAGCTGTTTCATTAATAGAATTTATAATATGATTTTTAGATATTCCTTTGCGGCTTCCTATTCCAATAACTAATTTTTTGGGCTTTATAATTAAAAAATCAGAATTGTGAACTGCTAAAATATCATTTTTTTCCATATTTAATATTTTATTAATATTTTCATTTTTAGATAAAACAGAATTATTAGAAACATATTCAAAAATATTAAAAATGTTATCAACAATTAAATAGCTTTTTTTTATTTTATTATCACATGCTAAATATTTCAGTGAATTCTGGCTTAAAATTTGAATTTTTTCGCCATTTAAAATAAATCTATTAAAATTAAGAATTTTTTCAGGATCCATTAACTTCCAGTGATATTTCCTAGCTAATTCATCTATTCCTATTAATCCATTAATATCTGTAGATGTAGTAATTACTGGATTTGAATTTAGTATATTGGACACTTTCAATGTCAAATAATTTGCACCGCCTAAATGTCCAGATAATAAACTGATTACATTAATACCTTTATCATCAATTGCTAAAATTGCAGGATCCGATGCTTTACTTTTTATTAAATCACAAAGACTTCTTACTATAATACCAGTAGCCATTATACAAATAATAGCATCATATTGAGAAAATATATTGTTTAAAGTATTTTTAGTATCTTGGTGGAAAATTTTAACATACATGATAGTGGGATCTTGCTCAAATTTTTTGTATAGTTTTAGAGCAATTTTCTTACCACAAATACTAACGGAAATTATAGCTATTCTCATTTTTTGGCCTCAATTATTATAAATTGCTATAGAATAATGTTTGAATAATACTTAAAAATATTTTAAAGCTTCAGTATTTAAAATATGATGATTAAATGTACAATACATAATATAAAAGACTGAAAAATAATGTAGAAGAAACTAAAAATATCAATATTGTCATTTTAGTAAGTTTTATGGCTTTTTCAATCGTTAAAATATCTAAATTTTTGTTTGAATCACCAATGGTATAAACATTAGGTTTTTCGAGTTTTATTTCAAGTGCCCCTGCGGAAGCAGCCATAGGATATCCAGAATTAGGGCTAGGAGGTATTCTAGCATGTTTAATCATTATTTTAAAACTATTTTTCCAGTTCATCCTTAAAATTAAGGCAGAAATAACAATAATTAATCCAGTAACTCTGGCAGGAATATAATTTAATAAATCATCTAATTTTGCCGGAAACCATCCTATAATTATGTTTTCATGATTTTTATATCCCACCATGGCATCAAGTGTATTTACCACACGATAAAACATTGCTCCCGGTAAGCCAAATACAAAAGCAAATAGAATAGGAGACACTATAGAATCTGTAATATTTTCTGTTAAACTTTCCACTGTAGCTGAAATTAGCTGAGAATTGGTTAGATTTTCTGTGTTTCTACTGACTAAATAAGACACATTTCGCCTTGCTTTTTCAGTATCATTTATTAATAAAATGTTAATATCTCTCGAAGAAGAAATTAATAATTTTATAGAAAAAGTGCTAGATAAAATTATCCCTGAAAACAAAATATAGATTATATAGTTGAATTTGATATAATAAACTAAAATTAATACAGGTAATATAAAAGAAACTAATAAAATAGATGTTAAAATAACCCCGGACCATCTTGACTTTAAATTGATTAAATATGTTTTCAAAAAATTGATTAAATATCCCATCCAAACTACAGGATGAATATAATTAGGGAGTTCACCCAGCACAATATCTATGCATACCGCTAAAACAATTATTATAAAAATAAAAATTTCCATATATTCATTATAAATATTGATTTATTAATGCTATGCTTGTTAAAAATGTGTAATATATTATGAAGAAAATAGAATATACATAGTAGGAAGTGATTGATTGACTGATATTTCAGATAAAGTACAAAAATGGCTAGCTGATGAAGGTTATTTCAGACAGAAAGTTCCTGATGAAAATTCTAACTTTCATTTTATTATTAATTATCCTGAAGGACATGTAATTGATATTATTCAACCTAAAGGTAAGGAAGATATGATTGTTATAGGCTGTGCAACAAATGTAAGTCCTGAACATTTATCAAAAATAAAAAAAATGAATATTGATGAAAGAGAAGAGTTTATATGGGAATTTAGATATTCTTTAAATTCTTTACTGGTTGATTTTCAGCTTCAACATCCAGAAAATGTTTTAAATAGTTATGTTGTGAGTAGTGAAATTTATGAAGATGGTTTAAGTAAAGATAGATTAATTTCAACTGTAAAAAATGTATTCAGAGCTAAATTACAAGGATTATGGAAGATCCAAGAAAAATTTGGAGAAGTTGAAAAAGAGCATTCAGATAGTATGTATGTTTAATTATTTTAAAAAATAAAATAAATTTAAAAGGGAGAGATACATTTCCACTACAAAAATTTATTTTATTATAGTTATTATTTAAATAAACACATTTCAAAAGTAAATTTGATGAAAGTGGCTTTCTCAATTTTTGAATTGGAAAGTGAGACATGCATTTCAAGTGTAAAGTGATTTTTTATAAGAATAATATTAAAGACAGAGATATATTTCAAGTGTAAAGTGATTTTTTATAAGAATAATATTAAAGACAGAGATATATTTCAAGTGTAAAAAAATAATGTATAAAAAAAAATATGATAGAGAGATATATTTCAAGTGTAAAAAAAGTATATATTTATTTTAAATACCACATTTTAACACTTTAAATTCCTTTTAAGTGTTGTTTATTCTTTTATTTTATAAAATATATAATTAGTATTTTTTTTTAAAAAAAAATAGTTAGTTATAATTTTATTGAGTTTAAATAATTTTTATTTAATTTTTAAAATATATACACTTGAAATTTATGTTAAAAATATTTAATTAGTATTACTATAAAAATTAATATATTAATATTCTAAATATTGATTAAATTTGATTTAAAGATTTATTAGATAATATTTTATTGTTTTAATAAATATAATTAATTAAATTAAATAATAATTTTAAATTATCATCTTTAAATTTTTACACTAGAAACTGATGTCTTAAAAATTCATTATATACATTTTATTTTTACACTAGAAACTCATCTCTCTCTTTATAAATTCTAATAATATATTACTTTTTACAGTTGAAATGATAGTCTCTCTATAATAATTCACAAAATAATTATAAATATACACTTGAAATGCATGTCTCTATATAGAAATTTTAATTATATTAAATACAAAAATATTTTTACAGTGGAAACATATCTCTCACTTACATAATTTTTTAGAAATTTATAATAAAAAGTTTTATTTGCTATGTAAAATAACAACATTTACACTTGAAACTTACCACCATGTTTCAAAGATTTTTTATTCAGGGATTATTAATATTTTATTCAGATATTATCTGAATTTATAAATATAACAAAAATTATTTAATGAGTCTTTTAAAATTATTTAAGACCATTATTTTTCAAAAGTAATTTTTCATCTTAATGAATTATATTGATTATATTTATTGGACAAGTGATCTTAATGAACATATTTGATGAATTAGGGGATAAAAACACAGTTTTTCAAGAAAAAAAATTTTTAGATCACAGATTTTTGCCAGATAAGCTTCCTCACAGGGAAGATCAAATTAAATCTATAGCTAAATATTGGATTGAAGCCTTAAGCGAGGTCACACCTCCAGATATAACTATATATGGTAAAACTGGTACTGGTAAAACTGCTGTGGCAAAATTTGCAATGAAACAACTTAAAGAAGCAGCAAAAGTTCAAGATATTAATATTAAAACTGAATATATTAGATGTACTGATTATACAACTGAGTATCAAGTTATAGCTAGATTATGTCAACAAATGGGCCGTGATGTTCCATACCGAGGATGGACTAAAGCTGAAGTTATTAATACTTTTAGGAATTTATTTAAAAAAAATGCCTTTGGAAAAGATCTTATTTTACTTGTCGTTTTGGATGAAATAGACATTTTACTTAGAAATGATGGTGATGGTATATTATACACACTCACTCGTACTGATAATGTAGCTATACTTTCCATAAGTAATTATGTCGATTTTAAAAAATTTATAAAACCTCGAGTTAGAAGTAGTTTAAGAGATAGAGAAATTGTTTTTCCTCCATATGGTGCTCAACAATTAGTAGATATCCTTGAAGAAAGATCTAAATTATCTTTCAATAAAGATGCACTGGAAGATGATGTAATACCTTTATGTTCTGCTATGGCAGCTAAAGAAGAAGGCGATGCAAGATATGCTCTAGATTTACTTAGAACTTCTGGTGAGCTTGCAGATGAAAAAGATTCTGAAGTGGTTAAAGGTGTATATGTTAGAGAGGCTAAGGATTATATTGAACATAATAAAATCACAGATATAATAATGACTTTGCCTAGTCAACAACAGAGAGTTTTAGAGTCCATTCTTTATTTAACAAAACGAAAAGAAGAAATAACTTCAGGAAGACTATATGAAGTATATAAAGATGTTTCTAAAGGAGATACAGTTTCTTATAGAAGAATTTTTGATTTTATAAATGAACTGGAAATGTTAGGATTAATATCTACTAATACTGTTTCTAGAGGTAGAGCTAAAGGAAGAACCAATATAATTGATTTACAATGTGATACTGCAGTTTTAGAAGATGCTATATGGGGAATGTAAATATATTTTTTTTATATTAATAATTAAAAAGATTTTATTAATGCATCTAAAAGTGCCATACGTACTGGAACTCCATTAAAAGCCTGATCAAAGTATTTATCATATGATGTGTTATCAACATCAGTTGATATTTCATCCAATCTTGGTAAAGGATGCATAACAATTAAATCTCTTCCTTTTAATAGATTTGCATTAATTAAATAGGCTCCTTTAATTTTAGAATATTCTTCTGGATCTGGAAAACGCTCTTTTTGTATCCTGGTAACATACAAAACATCTACTTCATCCAAAACTTGATGAATATCATCAGTTTCTTGAGTAACTGCTTTTTCTTCTTTTAAATCATGAAGCGTTTCTCGTGGCATTCTAAGTTCTGGAGGTGATACAAAACTCATTTTAGCCCCAAACATTCCTAATGCGTAGGATAATGAATGAACAGTTCTTCCATACTTTAAATCACCAATTAAAGCCACATTCAACCCTTTTATTTTTCCAAAGACCCTTTTCATGGTGTAAATGTCAAGTAATGTTTGAGTAGGGTGCTGTCCTGAACCATCACCAGCATTTATTACAGGAACATCCACTATATCTGAAACATATCTGGCGGCACCCTCAAGATTATGTCTAATTACTAGTGCATCTGCATATTCAGATATCATACGAGCGGTATCAGCTAAATTTTCTCCTTTAGTAACTGAACTGGCTCCAGTTTCTGCAAAACCTATGACTCCTCCGCCTAATCTCTTCATTGAGGTTTCAAATGATAATCTTGTTCTGGTGGACGGCTCATAAAACATCATTCCCAAAATTTTACCCAACATTCCTTGACTCATTTTCTGAGATCTGGCAACAGGTTCCATATTTTGGGCCTGTTTTAAAATAAAATTTATATCTTCTTTACTGAAGTCTTTGATAGAAATAACGTTTTTAAGTGAAAAAGACATTTATATCATCCTTAATTATTAATTATAATTAATTCTATTAATTGTCTATTTAATATTATAGATTAAATATTGATTTATATAACGCATCATAACTTCCTGATAAAACTTAAATAACCTGTGTGACCAACCATACGTGTTTTTGGCCGGGTACCTTTAACTTTAACCTCTATCTCTCTTAATATACATTCTATACTATTAATCTCTGAAAAACCAACTTTTTTAGCTATTTTATGTAATAGTTGAACTTGTTCTATATATGGAGCATAAACTGCTAGCCATCCTCCAGTTTTTAAGCTATCATAAACTAGTTCCATCATTTCCCATGGTTTTGGAAGATCCAAAAATACCAAATCAACATCTTTCTCTTCTATTCCTTCTTTTATATCTCTATTTTTAATTTCAATATTATCTAACTGAAATTGATCGATATTTGACTGAGCAATATTGGTGAAATCTTCTCTTATTTCATAGCTGTAAACTCTGCCTTGTTTACCAACTACATTAGCAAAATGGAGGGCAATAGCCCCCGCTCCAGTACCTGCATCTACTACACGATCTCCACAACCCAATCCAGTATATGATATAACTATGCCAATATCTTTAGGTAGGAGTATGGAACACCTGCGTTGCATAAGTTCAATTAAGTCATTTACATCAGCTTTTACAACTTTTATTTTTTTACCCAGATGAGTTTCAAGTGTATCACCAGGATTACTAATTTGAAGTTCTTCTTTTTTTATAATCCCTAGATCATTCTGGAAATCCTGGTCAGAATTAAATAGATATTTTTTCCCTCTTTCATCTATTAAAATAAACAAATTATCACCTTATTAAATTAAATAGATTCTATGAATGTTCCTCTTATCAGAGGTTTTCTTTGTTCTCATCAATAAGCTTCTTATCTTGATCCTTTTTTATCTTTTTGAACTCCATCTCCACTACTTTTTTAATGCTTTTAGCAATTTTTTTTCCAATTCCATCAACTTTTTGAAGATCATTTTCTGAAGCATTTATTATGTTTTTAACAGATCCAAATTCTTCTAACAATTTACGTGCATTTATTGGCCCCACATTGGGTAAAGACTCAATAATAAAAAGCTTTTGTTCTAAAAGAGTCAAAGGTTTTTTTTCTGTGCGAACTTGAACTGGCTGTTTTTCTTGAGTATTTTCTCTAATTGCAATACGTCTTATCATAGCAGCCGTGTCTTCAGCAGATCTTGTGGGAATTATAGGTATTCCAAAATCAATTGCAATTGCTGCCAAGGCCCCTCTTATCGCATTAGGATTCATAAAACCGGAATATAAATTATCTCCTTCTAATATAATAACGGGTTTATCAAATTCTTCTACCATTTCTTTTGCTTGTTTATATAATCTTTTATCTGCAATGGAACTAACAAAATCAGATGCTGTTTTTCTTTCCAAAGCAATTTCATTTGTAATTTGATAATCTGCGACTGCCATAGACTTAATTTTTATATCCAAACCTAATTTACTCAATTCTCTTAAAACACGAGAATTTCCTTCCCTGGAATCTGCATATATAACTGGTTTCTCGGAGGCTATTGGTTGTTTATTATTCCCCATGATCTTTTTAACTTTATTTTCATCATCAGAATTTTCAGATTCTTTGATTATATCCGGATAATTTTGTGAAAGTGCATCCTCTTTCTGAGATTTTATTTTTAGATTACTAAAAGCAGAAGGATTTCCCAAATGTTCTTTCATTTTTTTTTCTTTGTGAATACTTGACCAGTAATATCCTTCGTCTAAAGTTCCTTTTGTTATAAGAACTTTCATTTTACCTGTACTTTTCCTACCAGTACGACCTCTTCTTTGAATCATTCTTATTTCTGAAGGCACAGGTTCGTAAAGCACAACTAGGTCCACTGCAGGTATGTCTATACCTTCTTCAGCAACACTTGTTGATAATAAAACATCATGATTACCCATTCTAAAAGCTTTAATTACTTCTTTTTGTTCTTTTTGGCTTAAGCCTTTTTCTCCATTTCTTTTTGCTTGACCAAAGAATTTTACAGCATTTATATTCTCTTTTTCACAAAGTTGAAATATTTGTTCAAGAGTGTCTCTAAACTGGGTAAAGACAATTATACTTGATTTTCCATGTTTTAACTCTTTTTTAATAATTTTAATTAGTTTATTTATTTTAGGATGTTCTATTCCCATTTCATATGCTTTTTTTGTCAGTATCATGGCCGGAGCAAAATCAGCATCTACTAATAGGCCTTTAGAGGCTTTAGTATTCTTTTTTTTGAGTCTTAATAAGTATTGTTGTAGATTGCTTATTCCTTGTGTTTCTAACAGTTCAATGGAGTGTTGAATATTAATTGAAGCAGCAATTAGTGAAATAGCCCTGAAACACTCTTTAGGAGGTGAAGTACTTCTGGCAATACGATTTTGAACTCGACCTCGGGCCATCAATAGATCTTTTTTACCAACAGAAATTGTTGGAAGTATATCCATATTCTTCAGCATCTTTAAACGGTGCTTAAGAGCCTTGTTTAAGTGCTTTTTTATTTTTTTTTGTTCTTCTCCCATTTCCACTTTTACCCATTCTACATCAATTGGATTGAAATAAGGAGAAACGTCTGGATCTTCCTCACTTTTAATAATAATTTCTCCTATAAACAGATTTTCACAAACGAATTTTATTTTTTCTTTATCTGATCCTGGTGATGCTGTTAAACCTAAAATAAGAGGATTTCTAGCTTCTTGAAGATAACGAGATGCTAGATACACATATGAATATGAACCGACGCCTCTATGGCATTCATCAAATACTATTAAAGAAACATCTTTTAGAGAATATCGTTTATTAATCAGATCAGATTCTACGGTTTGAGGAGTTGCACATATTATATGAGAGTCATTCCATCTTTTTCTTCTTTCTTCTGGTTTTATTGCTCCTGTAATAGAAGTGGAACTAACCATTAAAAAATCACGAAAACTTTCCTCATGCTGAACTACGAGAGGCTTACTTGGAGCTACAACTAAAACTTTAGATCCTTTAATTTTTTCCAGACGATCCGCTGATATAAGTGCAGCCACAACAGTTTTTCCCAGAGCGGTAGGGGCTACTATCATAGTATTGCCTTTTTTCAAAACATCTGCAGCTAGTAACTGTTGATATAGACGAGCTTCCACCTTTTTAGGATGAACTAGGGGATGACTGATATACTTTACCATAATTTTAGTATATTAAAAATAAACTATATATAATGTGTTTTAAAATGAAAATAAGTTTTATTAATTTGAGTTGAAAAATTTTTATTTATTAATTTTCATATTATAAAAATCAATAAATTTTAATTTTTTGTAAAAATATTTTTTATAAATATTAAAAATAGAATTAATAGATATCATACACGATTTTCATAATACTATTTTTTTACAATTAAATTCTTGAAGTCATCAAAAACAACTTCTAGACCACACATATTGGGAACATAATTAGCAGCTTTTGCAGAATCCACTCCAATAACTTCGAATCCAAGTTCTTCTATAGGAGAAACCACCATACAAGTATCACATACCAGCTTACCTCCGGCTTTTTCAATCATTCTGGAGTAACCCATACGATCAGAAGCAGCTTTCATATTAATAGAAGTACATAACCATAATTCATTTTTTATTTTTTTACCTTGAAGAGTTTCAGCTATCTCTCTTATTTCATCTAATGATGCATGAGGACATCCTAAACATATAAGATCTGGCGTTTCACTACTTGTGGAAAGATTTTCTCTAATATATTTAATTTCTTCTTTTCCCACTGTTATTTTATCAGCAACTTCTTCAGATAAAGCATTTTGATTTTCTGGAGTTATTCCTTCTATATGATATAGGGCTACTGCACCAGAAGAAGCCAAGGCTGCACCTAATCCTTTAAGATCATCTGCTACTGGCCTATTAACCATTTTAAAATAAGGAATCCCATCTCCCACTTCTTTCCCAACTAAATAACCCAGAGCACCATAATCTGCACCTTTGAGAGAACAATCTACTTCTATTGTGATAGTTGCTTTTCTATTTTCTTCCAGATGATAACCGTAAGCTGGAGTTTTTCCACATATGGCCGCTGCTAAGGCGCCTGGCCCTCCTTCTCGATTAGTTTTAGCTCCTAAAACAGAGTTTCCATAAGCAACAGCGGAAGATTCTGACCATGCAATATGAGAACCTTTTAGTGGTACATTTCCAATTAAATATGGCGTGCATGTGCAAGTAGTCATTACATCCATCTTTCCATATGCATTAACAATACGTTTTTGTCTTTTGGCGAATTCTGAAGAAAATCCCAGCTCTTTCCATTGTTCAAGGTCTATCCCTGCAGGATTAAGAGTTGATGGTATTTTAGTTTTTGCTTGATGATCTAATGCTAAATCTTCTAAGTATTCCATTCCCGCATCCCCAATGGTCTTGTAAGATACTCCAGAGACCTGGGCAGAAGTAATATTTACAAGTTTTTCTGCGTCATATATGTCTCCCAGCGCTACTAAAATTTCCATGCTTTTTTTTATAGTTTTTCCATACTCTCCCTGGTACATCTTTTCTTCTTTTTTGGTAAGGTACATATTATCCCTTTATATTTTAATTAATAACTTCAATGTATTTTATTTTGAAAATTATGATTAATAATAAAATTTAAGCTTTATGATTACTTTCTTTGATTTTTTACTTAAATTAATATTATAATTAAAATTGAATTTTTCTGAATTAATGTTTATGATAAATAATTTGAATTAAAATAAATAATAAAATAAATAATGTTTACCTTTGAAGCTGATGCCCGATTATATCATCAACAAGGTTCACAAAATTATCCATTTCTTTATACGAAATCATAGCGCCCGCTGCTATGTCATGACCACCACCAGTCCCACCAAAACTACTAGAAGCGTCTTTAAGAGCCTTTCCTAAGTCCACACCTTTTTTAACCATAATGCTAGTGGTTCTACTTGATATTTTTACCATGTTATCCATTCTTGAAAATGCCAAAAGTGGAAGGGATGGGTTTAAAGTTTCCATAGAAAGAGCTATACTGGAAATAGTCCCCATAACACTTTTGCGAGGTTTTTTATCAGCGTAAAGATACTGAATATTTTCCATTTCTATTGATCCTTCTCTTTTTATCCAGTTTAAACCATCAACCAGATTCTGCCGATATTTTCGCTGAAGATCAAGTGCTACTTCCAATGCATCATTTTTTTCACCTAGACATATGCTCATTCCAAGCCCATATTTTTTATTTTTACCACAAGCATCTAAAATACGGGAATAATCTTCAATATTTCTCAAAGATGGTGATTCTTTAGGATTACTGTATGAATCTGAGAAAATTTCAGGATTTATATGTATTAATTCATCTTTTAGAATATCTTTCTCTTCAGAACCTAAATCTGAAAATTTGATTCCATATGAAATTCCCATTTTCTCCAGAAATTCCATTGATTTTTCCAGATCTCCTGATAATCCTGGAAGCACGGGATTAAATGTGTAAGCCAGGGATTTATATAATGGTTCCTCATTTTTTGAGGCGATTTTCAGGTCCTGATGTACTTCTACTGACCCATGTTTCACACCTTCTTCCAGAATAAACTTATTAATTCCCAGAAAACCATCGTAATATTGCATATCACCAAAAGCGCCAGCTAAAGCCATTCCTGCTAAAGATTGTTTATTCATACCTCTTACGCTCAGATAAGTTACTCCTGAGGCGCTGACTTCTCTACTACCATCCACTCCGAATAAATGGGGATTAACATGGGTTATATTGCTATTTATTTCAAAATCCATGGGCTGATGATGATCGGCAATTATAACATCTCCCTTAATTCTGGATATAGAATCCAGATAAGCACTACCCATATCACAAAAAAAGAATAGCTGATATCTTTCCCGGACTAATTTTTGTATAAAACTGTCCTTAAGTCTGGGAACGATACTAATATGGAATTGGCCATTTTCTTGGGATATAGCATTAGCTACCACACCTGCAGCTGATATGCCATCTGCATCATTGTGGGAAATTATCCTAACAATATTCTCTTTTTCCAGATGATTTTTAAGAATCTGGCAGGCTTCATCACCTCTATTTAACAAGGAGGGCTGCTTTGTTTGGGTCATATCTCCATCCTTCTGGCATTACACCTTCTCGGACATAGTACCTTCCAAGACGTCGAATTTGTGATTCAATTATTTGTAATCCTCTCTTGGTGTGCAGGTCCTTGGGATTTTCTTTTAAGTGATCCCGGATATTAACTGCTTTTTTAATAAGATTCATTAAATCTTCTGGATAATCTGGCTTTTGGCCATGTTTTTCTAGAATATGTGTAATTTTATTTCCAGTAACTACTTTCACATCTGGAATGCCGTACTGATCTCTCAAAATGATTCCAATTTTACTGGTGGAATTTCCTTCTTTTGTGAGTTTTAATATCAGTTCTTCAATTTCTTCGTTGGAATATTCTACCCAATCAGGTTTATTTGCCATTTTAATACCTCTATTTTTATTATTTTCACAGTTTAACTAATTATATTTAATAAATTCTAAACTTGTTAAGTTAAACAATAATTCTTCAATATTTGACTTGTTTAATGAAAATCTTGTAAATTACGGACTATTTTCTATTTTTATATATTGAAAAGATGAGGGATGATATATTTAATTATCATTTTTTGTTTTTATACCAATTACAAAAATGCTCTAATGATCTTCGACGATGAGAAAGCTCATTTTTTTCATAGGTACTGATCTCCCCAAATGTTTTATTATTTTCAGAAGGATAAAACAATGGATCGAAAGCAAAACCACAATTTCCTTTTTCTTCTTTAGAAATACGTCCTTTAACCGTGCCTAAAAAAATCTTGGGCTCGACATTGGGGGCGCTATACCCAACTACCGACCTGAATTCGGCGTATCGGTCTTCAACATTTTTCATAAGCTTAAGAATGCCTTTATTTCCAATAGTATCTTGAACATATGCAGAATATGGTCCTGGAAACCAATCTAAAGCTTTAATAAACAGTCCAGCATCTTCAACAATTACTGGTTTTTCCAATCGTTTGGCGGCATGTTTTGCGCCATACTTGGCCACTTCATCCAGGTCACCCTGAAGTTCTGGATAGCCAATGTTAACATGTTTCAATTTAATACCAAACTTCTGGAATATATTTTCTGCTTCTTTTAGTTTGTGTTGGTTACCTGTTATAAATGTTACCTTCATGTTATCTACTTCATTAGAATAAAGTTTTATACACTTCATATAATTTTAAATTTATTATATGTAATTCATTTACTATTTTTATATATAATTTTAAATATAACGGCCCCGAGAATGTATTTCATTAATTTTGTCATATATGTCTCTATTTCCAGAAAATTCATCATATCCTTCCATAATACACTGGAAACACACCTTTGCAATTGGATAATGTATACTTTGTAGGGCCTTTTTAAGAACTAAAAGGTCCACACCTTTGTCTTCCAATAGATCAGAGAATTTTCCAAGACCAAAATCGATGAAAATAATATCATTATCTCTTAAAATCATATTAGACGTTGTAAGATCTCCATGAATTATTCCCCCACTATGGAGCCGTGCAACTGTTTCTCCAATCTTTTTACAAATTTTTTCCCGAGATTTATTATCAGCAGTACTCAGAACATCTTTAATCTGATAGCCTTCAATTTTTTCCATTATCAAAGATGAATTATCTAAATCAATATCCCATATAACTGGGGTTCTAACTTTAAAACGCTTGGAATGAGATAGGAACCTAGCTTCGTTTTTTGTTCGAGTTTTTCTTAGACTTTGATTCAGTTCATCTATACGATAACCTTTAGGGATTCTTTTTTTGATAATAACCTCTTCTTCAAGCCACCTACTCTCATAAATATCTGCTTCTGCACCCTTCGCCTTTAATTCATCTGGAAGTTTTAAAAAGTAGTTTGAACTTTTCATCCAAGGCACATCGACCTGGTCTGTTCGATAACGTTGAATCACGGTGGTATTCTCTACTGACTGGCCTCCATTTTGAGCATAGGTTAGTTGACCCATCCAGGCAATCATGGCTCCGTTATCCCCACAATATTTTATTGGAGGCATAAAAAAATCAGCGTAATGTTCTTCGGCCATCAAAGATAGCATTTCTCTTAATCTAGCATTTGCTGCTACTCCTCCACATAACATAACCTCATTTTTTTCAGTGTGAGCCAAAGCACGTTCTGTAACTTCTACCATCATTGAAAACGCAGTTTCCTGTAAGCTATAACATAAGTCTTCAATCAAAAAACCTTTTCCATACTTTCTCTGTGCTGCTGTTAAAAGTCCAGAAAAAGAAAGATCCATGCCTTTAACTGCATAAGGAAGTTTTAAGTAATTCTGAGATTTATTTGCAAGTTTTTCCACCACGGGGCCACCTGGATGCCCTAAATTAACTTCCCTGCTGAATTGGTCTAACATGTTGCCTACGGCAATATCCAATGTTTCTCCAAAAACCCTATAACGTCCTTCATCAAAAGCAATAACTTGAGTATTTCCTCCACTTGCATAAAGAGTAACGGGATCCAGGGATCCTGTAGTAAGTTTTCCTATTTCGATATGGCCTAAACAGTGATTAACTCCTACTATTGGCACTTTAATGGATAAAGATAGACTTCTTGCTGCTGTTGCTACAGTACGTAGTGCAGGACCGAGCCCAGGGCCTTGAGAGAATGCTATTAGATTCACATCATCTAAATGAAGGCGGGCATCATTTAAAGCATTTTTAATCAGAATGGGTATCCAGTGTGCATGATGTTCTGCGGCTTCCCTGGGATGAATACCTCCCGAATGAGGAATTAGTGACTTACCTACAGAGGATAATATATGGCCTTTTTTATTTACTATTCCTATCCCTGTTTTTTCGGCGGTTCCCTCAATACCTAAACAAATTATTTCTGACATTATAAACCCTCTAAAAATAATTTAATAACAAATCATTTGCTTTATAAGGTATTACGATTAATTAGCAGTTTAATTTATTCTTATTTTACTTACTGATTTTAACATATAATACTAATAAATAGATTTTTTTATTAATTAGCAATTATATTTATAGTTAGTTATAATTTCAAACACTTTTTTATATTCATTTTTTCTTCTAAGAATTATATTATTATCATTCTATCCCCATTTTTAAAATTTTAGAATTATCATAATAATTACTTAATTACATATTTTCCAAAAGTTCCATAAAAAATCATATTAATATCTCCCACAAATAAACTATGATGAATAGGTGAAAATAATGTATGATGGATTAAATGTTTATGGTTCAACTGAATTTCTAGATAATTTGATAGATAAAAAATCATTATTCTTATGTACTATTGCTACCACAGCAACTTCAAAAATACCTGGAATCACGGGTGCTGGCGCCAGTCCTGATTTAACTGAATATACTCCGGCTGCTGACGTGGAAATGATAGTGCACGATAGGCCTCTTTGCCTTACTGAAATCCCTAAAACTGTTTCCGAAGGAGGATCCGCACCCACGCCAGCTATTATAACTAAAGCAGCATTAAATCTTGCAAAAATTCCTTTCATGGTTGCAAATGCTGGCGTTCTTATCAAACCAGACCTTCCTTATATAAACCTTGGTGAAATTCCAGGAAAAGATATTAGAACTGGAAAAGCAGTACATAACCCTAAAAAAATATTTGAAAATGGAAAAATATTAGCAGGGATGCTTTCTAATCTCACGGATCATTTGATAATAGGTGAAAGTACACCTGCGGGGACTACCACAGCATTGGGAGTTTTAACAGCATTGGGGTACGATGCTAGCTTTAAAGTTAGCGGTAGTTTAATTGAAAATCCTCACGATTTGAAGAAAAAAGTTGTAAGTGAAGGATTGAGAGCTGCGGGGATTCAATGGGGGGAGAAAGTTTCAGATCCTTTTAAGGCAGTCGAAGCTGTTGGAGATCCTATGATTCCTGCTGTAGCAGGTTTGATAATGGGTAGTGAAATACCAGTTACTTTGGCGGGAGGCACACAAATGACAGCTGTATGTGCTTTGATTAAATCTTTACAACCTGATTTTGATTTTTCACAAGTATGTATTGCTACCACAATTTTTGTGGTTGAAGATGATAATTCCAATATTCAGCATATATTAAAACAGATTGGAGAAATTTCTCTTTATGCGACTGATCCCCTTTTTCATGAATCTGATAATGAAAATCTTCAAAGATATCTTTCTGGATCCGTTAAGGAGGGTGTTGGTGCGGGAGGTGCTATTATGGCTGCTATTATACAAGGTACGGATATTCATCAAATACTACAAGAAATAGAAAATCTTTGTAAGAAAATATTTTAAATAATATATTTACCAATATTTAATTTTTTTCTCTAAAAAAAAGAATTATTAATTTGATTAAAATTAACTCAAATATGTAATAATTAAAGCAGCTGTTCCTACTATCCAGCAGTAATATGCGAATATAAGGAGATTTTTCTCTTTTATTAATTTTAAAATGATTTTAATAGCCACATAACCTGAAATGGATGCTGCAAGAAAACCCATGATAAATACAGTAGTATTTTCATCCATTGCTGTAGTAATATCCTTAGCCTGTATTAATGTTGCACCTAATATTGCAGGTATGGATAGTAAAAAACTGTATCTTGCAGCTAATTCTCTTTCTAAACCTAATATTAATCCAATAGAAATTGTTGCTCCTGATCTAGATATTCCTGGAGCTATGGAACAAGCCTGACCAATACCTATCAGTAATGAGTCTTTAATTCTTAAATTATTAATTGATTTTTTGTCTTCAGGCTTTATTCTCCTACTCACCATTTCTGATCCCCAGAGTAAGAAACCAGTTACTATTAAAAATATACTCACAGCTGGTAAATTATCGAATAAACTTTCAAATGTACTCTTTAACAGAACACCAGCTAAACCCGCAGGCATGGTACCAATTATTAATAACCATGCTAGTTTTTTATATGGATCTTCCTGAAAGTTTTTTTTAAATTCTCCGTGTGTTAAATCTCTTAGGCTGGAAAAAAATGACTTTAACATTTTAATAATGTCATTCCAGAAATATGCAAATACGGCGACTAGAGTTCCAACATGTAAAACTGTATCAAAAGCTAAACTAGACTGAACATTCAGAATTTTCTGAATAAAAACAAGATGTGCTGAGCTACTTATTGGTATGAACTCAGTTAATCCTTGCACTATTCCTATTATTATTGCTTGTAAAATATCCATTAAATCACCGATTATAATATTATTAAAAATTAATTAAGACTTAATATTAATAATTCATATTATATTATAACTTATAACTAATAATTTAAAAGTTATAAGTTATAATCAAATATGTTAATTATAAATAAGTCAACCAGTTGAAATAATCATTTATTTCATTGTTAAGTACCTGGAAAAATGTTTTTTGTAGTTTTTCAGTAACAGGTCCACGCTTACCAGACCCTATAACAATTTTATCCACGGAACGAATAGGAGTTATCTCTGCAGCAGTACCGGTAAAGAAAATTTCATCAGCAACATATAACATTTCTCGAGGCAGTTGCTCCTCTCTAACTTCTAAATTCATTTTTTGAGCTAATTTTATCACAGAATCTCTTGTAATCCCTTTTAAAACTGAAGAAGACATGGACGGGGTGTAAATTATATCATCCTTAATAATAAAAATATTTTCTCCACTACCTTCACTTATCATACCGTGATAATCTAGCATTAAACCTTCATCATACCCATTTTCAAGAGCTTCCATTTTTACTAATTGAGAATTCATATAATTAGCACCGGCTTTAGCCATATTAGGTAAAGTATTAGGGGCCATACGTCTCCAAGTTGAAACTCCAACATCAACTCCTTTTTCAAGAGCTTCTTGTCCAAGATAACTTCCCCACTCCCATGCAGCAATAACAACTTCTAAAGGGCTATTAAGTGGATTAACTCCCAGTTCTCCCTTACCTCTAAAGATTACAGGCCTTATATAACAACCTTTTAGGGAATTGGATTTTATGGTGTCTACTACTCCTTCACAAACTTCTTCTTGAGTATATGGGATTTCCATTCTGTAAATTCTTGCAGAATCGAATAATCTTTCAATGTGTTCTTCTAATCGGAAAACAGCAGAACCTTTTTTATTTTGGTAACAGCGTATTCCTTCAAAAACACTTGATCCATAATGAACAACATGAGATAGAACGTGTATTTTTGCATCGTTCCAATCAACTAATTTTCCATTAAACCAAATTTTTCCTGTTTCATCCCATGCCATGATTATTACCTCGATGAATTCATTAATTGTATCAATTTAATTATTTTAGTAAGATCACTTTTTAAATCTATCAAAGAAAAACAGATTAAGGAATAAATAATCTTTTGATAAAAATGTATTTCAAATTTTTATTATAACATTATTAAATATAAATTATTGCTAATTTATTTAACATTTTTAAATAGAGAATTTAATATTTTTTAGAAAATAAATATATTTGACATTACTTTAAAGATTGTCATAATATTAGTTCATATCGGAAAAGTTTATATAGGCAGCCGTTCAAAATGTGATGTACTCGAGGGGCCGGTGGTCTAGGGGTATGATACCTCGCTTACAACGAGGTGATCACGAGTTCGAATCTCGTCCGGCCCATTATAGTTTTAATAATAATTAAATTTTTATAAATATTTTTTTTCACTTTCTTCAAAAATATTTTTTAATTAAAGAATTTAAATTAAAAACGGGGTCTGTGGTCTAGGGGCATGATACCTCGCTCACACCGAGGTGATCACGAGTTCGAATCTCGTCGGACCCATCCTTAAATATAATTTATAGTCTCTTTTTTTATAGAATTAATAAAAATAATTGAATTCAATAAATAATTAATTAGAAAATAATTAATAATATTGATATTAATAGTGAAACAAAGAATACTGTTGTACCTTTCATTAATATAACTGTGCTTCTACTTTCTAATGCGTAAACAAGGCCGTATGAGAGTATGGCAGAAAGGAAAAATTTTAAAACACCTAAAACTCCTTTATTGGGATTAGAAAAAGCACCTACTGCAGTGGTAATCACGTAAGATAAACATATAACTACTAAAATCAGTACTAACGTGTTACTGAATATTCCTCTCAATGCAGGTATCCATGATGATTTAATTTGATCTTTTTTTCGATTTAAAGATCCTTTTTTGTCATGATGAAAAAAAGATCCTTTTGATGAGCTTCTTGAAGGTGAATATACTTCATCAACTTCTTCACTTTCTTCATATTTATTGTAGTCATCATATTCTTCATTTCCTGAATCAATGAGTTCTGAAGTTTTTTTAGAGAATTTTTGGGCTAAATTAAGAAGCATTTCCCGATCAATCAATTTAATATTTCTTCGGGCGGCATAGTTAATAGATTGTGAACTATAACCCGAGGTAGTTACGATTACAACTTTCGATGCCTTCAAAGTTTTTGCAACCATTTCCATTTCTTTTAAAACATCTAAACCCACATTCCATTTTTCATCATAGTTTTTACAAGCAACCACAACTCCTATATCTCCTAGAACTGTGGGTAATACTCCATAAATATCTATTAGGTGTCTAGAAGTTCTAAAATCTTTATAAACTTTAAAACCGGATTCTTCCATTATTTTTGCCATGAATTCGACTAGTCTGCTTTTCTCCAAGTTTTCCACCTTCTGGAGGATGAAGATTATTGCCCTAAAATAGATTATAATCTATTAATCCTTAATATTATTATAAATAGGTTATAATTAATATTTACTTTTTAGGGTCACTAATTAATTTTTCTTTTAGAGTTATGCTATTAAAAATTGGCAACTATTTTTTGATGGAACTTATTAAAATATCCTAGATTCAATATAGGCTCTCATAATAAATTTTGTTTTTACCATAATTTTTTTAAAATGTTTATTGGACAATTTATTTAATTATTATGGTTTAAAATAATATTTAATCCAAACTTAATTATTTAATTTAATTTAAAAAATTTTCAGGATTAATATTTTTATTTTCAAATTATTCTATATATATAAATAATTTCAAAAAATTTGAGCATTGATTCTAAAAAATTTTCCAAATATATTAAAATAACTGGGATTTGCTAGAAATGGCTTATCATCATGGCTCAAAAAGTAGTAATAAAACTTTTTAAGAAGCTAAAAATAGGTGCAGGGATGGTTTTTTGCAGTATCTTAAAAACTTGAAGTTTTACAATATTAATTAAAATTGAAAAATGTAAAATTCTAGCAAAAAAAATAATTCTGAAAAGAATTAAACAATAATATTAAGGAGGGGGTTATATGAGGTCAATTTGGTCAGGATATCTATCTTTTGGTACAATTCTTATTCCCATTAGAACATATGCTGCTAGTGAAAACCTGCATGTCGGCTTTCACCAAGTACATAAAACGGATTGTGGCAGGGTAAGATACAAAAAGGTTTGTGAAAAGGATGGCGAAGAGCTCAAAGCAGAAGATATTGTAAAAGGGTATTTCATAGCAGGTGAATGCTTTAAATTTACTGATGAAGAATTAGAATCATTAAAACCCTTTGCTAATAAAATAATGGAAATTCTTGGCTTTTGCAAAGCAGATGAAATCCCTATAGTTGCATTGGGCAAACCGTATTATATTGGTACGGAATCAGTTAAAAAAAGAGGTGTGGGAAAGAGTTTTATCCTTTTAAAAGAGGCTATGGAAAAAATTAATAAGATCGCAGTAGTTAAGTGGGTATCCAGAACAAATGAATATATTGGAATGCTTGAATCCCATGATAAAGGCTTTCTTCTGAAACAAATGTATTATCAAGAACAAATTAGGCCATCACAGGAAATAGAAATTATAGATACTGAAGTTACACCTGATTTAGTGGAAAAAGGAGTTAAAGTTATTGAAAAAATGAAATTTAACTTTAATTGGTCAGAATACCGGGAAGAATATACTGTTGAAGTTAAAAAATTAATAGAGAGAAAAGCCTTGGGGGAAGAATTGGAAGTAGAAGCAATAAAGGCTCCTGAAACACGTTCTGTTGAATTAGAACTGGAAAAGATGCTGGGCGGTGTTTAAAAGGATAGAGCCCATGCTAGCTCAGTTAAAAAGTAATAATATTAATTTAGAAGAATCTTGGCTAGTAGAACCCAAATATGATGGTGAAAGATTGATTGCACAACGTAAAGGTAATAATATAACATTATGGACACGTAGAGATATTCAAGTTTCTTATAAATTTCCAGAAATAGTTTCTGCTTTAAAAAAAAAATATAAATGGAGAAAATTGGATATTAGACGGTGAACTAAGTGTGATCGGAGGATTTAGACAGCTTTTAAAGCGCAATGTAGAAAATAAATTCAAAATAAGTATATTGTCTCGTAAGATACCCGCCACTTACAATATATTCGATATTTTAAACTGGGATGGCAAAGATTTACTGAAAATTCCTTTAATAGAACGAAAATCCTTGCTTTTAAAATCAGTTCATTTAGATGAATTTATTAATCTAGTTAATTTTCAAGAATTAAATGATTTAAAAAAACATCTGAATTATAATTTAAAGGCCGGTTTTGAGGGAATTGTATTAAAAAAAACTTATTCTTCCTATGAACCTGGTAAAAGATCTGGAAAGTGGATTAAGATAAAAAAACAAGACACTATCGATGTTCAAGTAATTGGTGCTACTAAAAGTACTGGAAGTCAAGCTTTTGGAGCTTTGATACTCAAAAAGATGGAAAATTTTTTGGAAAGGTCGGGACGGGATTTACTGATAATGATCGTAAGCAT
>Ga0351907_1095_pt1 | contig 23483 bp, 19 predicted proteins | sample BONcelHT113001E6_FD_206861 | JGI IMG/M metagenome (GOLD analysis project Ga0351907, IMG submission 206861) | Enriched cells from coal bed in the Powder River Basin, Montana, United States - BONCAT cells T11 rep1 HSBNCT.T11.300.1.E6 ... | reverse complement strand
CGCCACTATTGGCAAAAGCCGCCTTAGCTTTTTCACCGGTCGAATACTTTTCTGTCGGCATATTTGGGCTTACTGCAGTTTTCGCCATATCGGGCAAGAACCTGATCAAGGGAGCATTGGTCACTTTATTTGGCTTATTGCTTTCTTCGATCGGGCTGGATCCCATTTTGCCAATTCCTCGGTTCACATTTGGCGAAATTGAATTGTCTGGAGGGATTCCTTTTTTGCCGGCGGTGATCGGTTTGTTTGCTTTAGCGGAAGTCTTTCGACTTATTGGGGCTAAAGAAAAGAAGATCATTATTCATACTGATGTAGGTAGAGTCATACCGAGTTGGATCGATTTCAAAAAAATGATCAAAGCCAGCATCAAAGGGTCGCTGATTGGGACCTGGATTGGCATTCTTCCGGGGGCGGGCGGAACCATCGCCTCCTACGTATCTTATGGCGAAGCCAGGCGTTCATCCAAGCATCCGGAGCAATTCGGAACCGGAATTATCGAAGGGATAGCTGCGGCTGAATCAGCAAATAATGGAGTTACCGGCGGTGCGATGATCCCGATGCTGACACTGGGCATTCCGGGTGACGCGGTTACGGCAGTGCTATTGGGAGCATTGACGATTCAAGGACTTCAGCCGGGGCCGATGTTGTTTCAGGAGCATGTTGAGGTCGTCTATCCGGTTTTTGCCGGAATGCTCTTATCAAATTTTATTATGCTGGCATTAGGTTTGGTTATGGTAAAACCAGTGTCTTACATTGCCAGAATCAAAAAACAGCACTTGGTGCCGATTGTTGCCATCTTCTCAGTTATCGGTGCTTTTGCCGAGTCGGGATCATTACTGATGGTGGCTTTTGCAATTGCCTTTGGAATTTTGGGGTATCTGATGGAAAAATATGAATATCCAGTTGCTCCTTTGATTTTATCCCTGATTCTGGGACCGATGATCGAAAACTCACTGAGACAGGCTTTGATTATGTCTCAGGGTTCTTGGAGCATATTTGTGACCCGGCCGATCAGCGCCGGTTTATTATTGGTGGCACTATTTACAATTGTTGCCATGACACGTCGACAACTGTGTGCCAAAAATATTTGCGAGGAGTAATGCGATGTGAAGCGCGTAGCGGAGGTTGCCCAAGATGTTGAAGTTATTGTCAGGGAAATCAGAGGCTGCTGTGCAGCAGGGCTCAAGGTGGGAGACCGGATTGTTTTTCGGGGTGCCAATATAGTTAAGGAAGAATCGGGTCCTTTGTGCGGGTATGCCTTGTCAAACATTTATCCATCAATATTTGCTGTTCGCTGTGGGGTTAATTTTGCAGCTATGGGTATGGAAGGAAGGGTTTGGCAATGCACAGACCCGGGGCCGCCATGGGCACCGGGAGGAACGGCTTATTTTGAAATTCGGCCTTTGCATACCGAGCATTCCGAAGAAAGCTGAGCTGATTTGAGAAAAATATAATAATAGATACAATGAAAGACCATAAATTGGGATAATGTATCAGGATTTCTTGGATTGGAACTGGATAGTTGGATAATAAGGAACGAGAACCTATTTTGATGAGGGTATGATGTGGCATAAAGGTAATTATTTCATTTCAACAGATAGGGAATTGCTGGACTTTCCAGTAATATTGCGCTTTATAGCTGAAGAGTCTTACTGGGCAAAAGGCCGAACTGAAGATGTTATGCGTAGCGCTATCGCCCACAGTACAATTTGCTTCGGACTTTACACCAAGATAGAATCCGGTCCGAGACTAGTCGGGTTTGCCCGTGTAATTTCCGACTTGACTATTTTTGCCTATTTGTCGGATATTTTCGTTTTGCCTGATTACCGCGGCAAGGGTCTAGGGAAGTGGCTTGTAAGCACCATTTGTGATCATCCTGAATTGCGTGGACTAAAAAATGTTGCATTAATCACACGGACGCCGGGTTTTTATGAACCGCTGTCTTTTTCCGTGCTTGATTCTTCAGGTGTACGCAAGTTTATGTTAAAGCTTCCACCTCAACCTTAAAGAGAACAATTGGGGGGTAGTGATCTGATCCCCGCTTTCTGCTTCGACTATCTCCTTCCGCAATAATAGGTGGCAGGAGTGAGGAATGGATAGCAATCCCAATTTTTTGCCTGACAAGGTCAATCCACCCTGCGGTGATGAATATTTTTTGCGAATATTATCTGAATAAAGAATGGATTGCCGAAAGCAATCCATTCTTTATTCTTGTCTATTCCGAGAAAGTTCAATATAATGGCTATGGTTACCAATCTAAGGGTGAGAGGTGATGGAGGGACAATGGAAAAGCCATACTGGAGAAATACTGACAATCAGCTGGAGTATGATATTTTGACTGAAATGGACAAGTTTGATGGACCGATTGGAGCTAGCGCTTTGTCTCATAAAGTTAATTCTTCACAGGCGACGATTGGCCGAAAGCTGAATGAGTTGGAACACAGGCAAGTGTTGTTGAAATTGAGCAACAAGGGCAGAATTATTACTGAAGTTGGGCGAAAATATTATGACAAACTCAAAAAAGATCTAACCAGTGAAGAAACCGTCAGGCAACTGCTGGATGCATCAAACAAGGGCGCTCCGCAGAGGTTGTTTGATATTTTGGCGGTCAGAAGGATGCTTGAAAAGGAAATCATAATACTGGCAACCCGAAACATTAGAGAAAAAGAATTGAAAGAATTAGAAAACATGATTGAATTACAGGCAAAGCAAGTAGCACAGGGATTTTTGGGGGATGAGGAAGATTTGCTGTTTCACCGAAGCTTGGCGGCATTTTCCCGCAATGAGGTTCTGGAACAGATCATTACCCTTATCCTTACGCAAAATAAGGCATATTCAGGGTTTTCCTATATTAGAAAAAATTTGCCTTCTTCAGTGGTCACAGATCATAAACAAATTCTTCAGGCAATCCGTGAGGGTGATGAGGTCTTTGCCGGGGAGCTCATGGTGAAACATATCGACAATATTCTCGATGATGTCGAAAGATATTTTCATTGCCAGCAGATTAAGTGCTTCTGATAAAAAGAGAAGTTATCATGAGAAAATTTTACTGATTGCCGCTTCCATAGCGGCATTTTCTTTTTTTGACTCAGCGTTAATTTCGTTGATGAGTTCTCGGGTCTCATTAACAAATTCTGCATCTTTAATAAAACCAAGATTGATTTTGACGTTGCACAATGCACCCTGAACTGCAGCATAAGCCATCAGGCCCGCTACGGCCGCATCACTGACTGCGTTGGGATTGCCAATGGGCAAGATCTGTTGGGACAGTTTAAGTGCTTCAAGACAGTCTCCAGCCACAGTTAGAGGCATCAGTGAAGCCTTCTTCAATGAATTTTGGATGGTTTCCAGTCGGATACCCTTTTCTTCTTCAGTTGTTTTGGGAAGTTTATAGGCATTCATTACTTCATTGAAAGCATTCGCATCTTCATCCACCGCCGAGATAAGTCTTTCGAGCAGTATCGAAGCTTGCTCGCAAATAGTCTTAATTTCAGGCAGCGCTTCCTTAAACTTCTTTTCATCCAGCGACAGATTGCAGACCATTTTCGTCAAAGCAGCGGCAAGGCATCCAGTAAGAGCAGAAGCACTACCTCCTCCCGGTGCGGCGGAATCTGACGCCAATTCAGAAATAAATGAACGGACAGTTTTTTTGACCAACATCATAAATTATCTTCCAGAACCATTTTACGGTCAAAACCATCGAGGCGCAGATAAAATTCAGCAACATCCAGCAAGGCCTTCAGAGGGGTCAGGCCGATGATTTCACTGCCGATGACATTGACTCCATAGCGGGCCGCCTCTGATTTGACGGTTTCAAACACCCGAAACAGCGGTGTTCCCTGATAATTGACCATGTTGATAGTAACTTGGGCAATGTCCCGGTCACCGATTTGAACGAGAACACCCATTGCGCGGACATATTTGTAACCACCTTTGGCCTCGCGGATGCAGTTGGCTATTTTTTTGGCAATGTGGACATCGCTGGTATCAAGATTGATGTTATAAGCAATCAGAAACTGACGGGCTCCGACAACTGTAGCACCTGCCGTGGGATGCATCCTGGCCGGTCCATAGTCCGGCCTGCGCTCCGGTTTGTCAATTTCGCATTTTAGCCCTTCGTACTGACCTTTACGAATTTCCGGTAAGGATTTGCGGGTGGGAATCTTGGCGGCCTCTTCATAAAGAAAGGTCGGGATATCCAATTTTGCGGCAATTTCCTGGGCCAGTTCATCGGCCATCCGAACGCATTCTTCCATACTGATATTCTTTACCGGAATGAAAGGGATGACATCGGTAGCGCCAATACGGGGATGTTCACCATGGTGTCTCTCCATATCGATCAATTCTGTAGCTGTTTTGCAGCTGTTAAAAGCAGCTTGCTTTACTGCCTGCGGTTCCCCGACAAAAGTCATTACCACTCGGTTGTGGCTGGGATCTGATTTCACATCCAGCAGTTTAACTTGGGAAACCTTGCGAATTTCTTCAGCAATCGCTTCGATGACTTCCGGACGACGGCCCTCACTGAAATTAGGGACACATTCAACTAATTTGGTCACATTATTGCCTCCTCACTTTGTCTTGTTAATGTCAATCAGATTTTGAAAGAAAGGATATATTTCTTATTTGCGGCACTTTCACTCTGGATGAATCCTTTCTTTAGTCCCAATGATAAAGCGAAATTACCCTAAACGGAGACAAAGATTCTTTTGTATGTATTGTACGGCAACTGGTTGCTTTCCTGCCGGAAACTTTGGCATTTTAGCGAAAAATAATTAGCAAAAGAGGTCTTTGAAAGAAGTGCAAAGAATAATACTTCATCATGAAAAAGACTAATGCGGCAAGGTTTCTGGATAAAACGAAAATTAAATATGAGATCTGCGAATACTCTGTCGATGAATCCGATTTTAGCGCAGCCAATGTTGCCCGAAAATTAGGTATGCCGCCAAATCAGGTTTTTAAAACCCTTGTAGTCAGGGGTGACAAAAATGGCGTGATTATGGGAATCGTGTCCGGTGAATCTGAGATTGATCTGAAAGCACTGGCAGTATTAAGTGGCAACAAAAAAGTCGAAATGGTACACTTATGCGAAGTTATCCTGTTAACAGGGTATGTCAGGGGTGGCGTTTCACCGTTGGGAGGTAAAAAGAATTATCCGATATTTTTGGATCGGTCGGCTCTTCAATGGTCAGTAATTTCGATCAGCGCAGGATTGCGTGGCGCTCAGATTTTGCTAAAACCGGAAGACTTGATCAAAGCAACAGGAGCAGCTCTTGGCGATATTGGCAGAATCGTCGAGGAGACTAGGGAAAAGGAACAATGAATCTGTATTTCTATAGAATATTGTTGAAGGTATTTGTCTGGACTTTGCTCGTGACATTTGGCGGCCTGCAAGTTGCCCAGGCTGCAATGGTAAGGGAAGGCGATCAGGGCGACCGCGTATTGGCAGTTCAGCTGAGATTGATTGATCTGGGCTACAATATTCCCAAAGCGACGGGAGAATTCGGGGAACGGACTGCCCGGGCGGTTATGACTTATCAAAGACATGCCCGTCTGAATCAAACCGGAGTTGTGGACGAAATCACATGGCATTTCCTGATGGATTACGGCAAGGGCGGCAATTATGGGAAAAAAGATGTTACCCGCTTACTGAATATCGCGATGAAATTGGAAGGAGTTCCTTATGTCTGGGGCGGAGATACCCCTGCGGGATTTGATTGCTCGGGCTACGTCAGATATGTTTTTGCCCAGATCGGGGTCAATTTGCCGCGAACCGCCGATGTTCAATTTGAATTGGGGCGGAAGGTATTGCTGACAGAAGTGCAACCGGGCGATCTGGTTTTTTTTGAAACCTATGAATCAGGTGCTTCACACAATGGTATTTATGTTGGTGAAGGCAACTTTATCGGCGCCAATTCCGGAACTGGGGTCGCGATGGTTTCAATAAGCGACTCATATTGGAGTTCTCGTTATCTGGGTGCACGAAGACTGTTTTGATTCATGAACGCTATTGTTATTATTTTGAATATGAAAGGATGAGACTGTGAAGAAGTTCTTGCTGGCGTATATATTGATAAGCCTTTTGGTAAGCGGGTGGATGGCAAGCCCCGTATTGGCTGAAGCGGATGAATTTGCCAATCCTTTTGTGCCAGTGTCGATAAGACAAATTGACGGTAGCTTGATAAAAACGAATCGGAACGGCTATATCGGAAAACATGAAGTGCTGGTCCCACTATCTGTAGTTGCAGATAATTTAACCCGTGACTACTCAATAGAAAGGCGCAATGCAGGTCTTTATTTCATGATTGACCGGCCTCGTTTCGAATTGGAAACGCCCCGGTTAACTGAATACATAAAAGATGGCGTCGATCTTCAGCTTAACACAACCAACGTGATGGGAGTTACTTATATTAATTTGAAAGGGTTGGAAAAATTTCTGAATATTTCCATTGAGCAGGCTCGGCGCGGTGAGCAGCTGATTGTCCGGAAGTTGGCGAAATCTAACACGAAACTGAATGACGTGAGAACTCCGTTCAAACCGAAAGGTAAAATCAGCCTGGTCTGGGATCATGTTCTCGGCGAACCAGCTAATCTGGACAGAGAAGAAAAAATCCCCGGATTGACAGTAATTTCTCCGACATGGTTTGCAGTGACGGACGGCAGAGGAACAGTTGCCAACAAGGCTGACTGGAAATATGTTAAAGATGCTCATGAAAAAGGATATAAGGTATGGCCGTTGCTTTCCAACAGTTTTGACCCAGATATGACGAGAATATTTTTGGCAGATGTGTCAGCCCAAGATAGGGCTGTCCGACAGTTATTGATGTTAACTTCTCTTTATGATCTGGATGGAATCAACATCGATTTTGAAAATGTTTATGATGATGACAAAGATAGACTGACTGCTTTTGTTTCCAGACTGACCGGCAGACTAAAACAGCAAGGCATGGTGATTTCGATTGACGCAACGGTTCCATCTGGAGTGCCTATGTGGTCAAACTGCTATGACAGGGCAGCATTGGGTAAAATAGTCGACTATTTTATGGTAATGACCTATGATGAACACTGGCGAACCAGTCCAGTTGCCGGATCAGTAGCTTCAATCGGCTGGGTGGAGCAAGGTATTGTCAATACGTTGCAGTATGTGCCGAAAGAAAAATTATTGATGGGCATTCCATTTTATACCCGTGAATGGCGCGAATCGGCGGTTGGTTATGGAAAACCCCAGGTAAGGTCAAAGACGATGTGGATGGCTGATGTTGAAAGTCGCATTTTGCAATATAAGTTGACCCCGCGATGGTTAGAAAAAGAAGGCCAATACTATATAGAGTATAACGATGAGAACTACCGTTACAGGGTTTGGATAGAAGAGGCCAAATCAATTGGGCTAAAAGTTGCTTTAGCCAATAAGTATGATTTAGCAGGCGTTGCCGCTTGGAGAAAGGGTTTTGAAAAAGAAGGAATCTGGAAAGCGATTCAAATTGCTTTGGGACAACCTTCTATTCCGGCCAAAACTGATCCTTATGCTGAAGAACTGTCGAAATGGTCGCTGAAATCGTTCATGGAGCGCGCGAAAGGAGCAGAACAGAAAGGATCTTCCCAATGAAAATTTTGATCGCAGTTATTATTCTTCTAATGTTGTTCATTTGCCCGGGAGTTCAGGCGGCAACTATTATTTATGTTCCGATGGACGATCGCCCGGTCAACTTGGATTATGTATTAAAAAGTGTCAAGGCGGCAGGACATGAAATCATCGCGCCACCAATTGGTTTAATAGCGGGACGGGAACACTCCGGAGACGTCCAGCAGTTATGGCAGTGGGTATTGGATAATTCAACCATGTCCGACGCATTGGTGTTATCCTCAGATGCCCTTCTTTATGGCGGATTGGTTCCTTCACGAACTCATCTCTTAGGCGAACGGGTACTGGAAGAGCGTTTGCAAAGGTTCAGAGAATTGAGAACGAAGGTTCCCGGTCAAAAGATTTACGTTTTGGGCACAGTTATGAGAACGGCGAAAATGAGCGTCGGAGCAACCGAGCCTTCCTATTATGAAAAATTTGGTCCGAAAATTTTTCGTATTACCGCGATAGAAGACAAAAGTGGAAATGTTGGCATAAGCAATTCGGAAAAGAACGAACTGAAAGAACTTCTAATGCTTGTGCCACCAGAATACATGAAAGATTGGCGAAGCCGCAGAGCCAAGAATTTTCAGATCAATCTTTTTTTACTGCAGTGGGTTCGCGACGGGATTATTGATTTTCTGTTGTTTGGGCGGGATGATTCATCGCCGTTCTCCGCATCTCATCAAGAAGGCAGTCATCTTGAAATCGCGGGAAAAGACCTAGGGTCAAACCACTATTTGTCGACTCCAGGCGCAGATAATCTCGGGATGTCATTAGTTGTGAAAGCAATCAACGATTTGTCTTTCAGTTTGCCGTTTGTCAAATTGTTCTATGCTCCGGGCGCTGGCGGAGATACTGTCGCTTCTTATGAAGAACGGCCGCTTAGCGAAACAATTCTCCAACACGTTCTGGCAACTGGAGGGCTAAAGACGGACTGGACTGACAAGCCGGATCTTATACTTGCAGTTAATACGCCGAAATCGGGTATTACTGCTGAAGCCAGCGGTTCAGAAAATATCACTAAGGCAAAGCCGGCAACAAAGCAATTTGTGTTGCGGGTGATTTCCGAGCTCGACGTTGGACGCCGGGTGGCTGTCGGCGATGTTGCTTTTGCGAATGGAGCCGATAATGCACTGATGAATGAGTTTTCGAGCAAACAGGTTTTGGATCGGTTAGCTGCTTACGCCGGATGGAATACGGCCGGAAACACTCTGGGTTATGCACTGGGGCAAGGAATGCTGGCGATATCGACTCCAGATCCATTGCGGAAAAATGTGCTGGCAGTGCGCTATCTTGATGACTGGGCTTATCAGGCCAATATACGCAGCCAATTGATCAATGAGTTAGTTTACCCCCGGGGTGGCGACGGACTATGGTTGAATGAATTGAAACCATTATTGACGAGCGAAGCTCAGAAGCGGATCCGTAGATTTGCCGGCCGACATCTATGGCCAATTAACTCTGAAGCCATTGATGTAGATTTTCCATGGAACCGGATGTTTGAACTGAGAGTTAATGTTCGATAGACCGGCTATTTTAATCCAACGGGAGGAGCAGGGGATGAAATATTCTCAGAAAAACAACTTGATGCTGATTTTTCTGGGGGTTCTTCTGTTGATGCTCAGTCCGGCAATCGCGGCAGAAGCTGCGCTTGTCGAAAATCTTGGTCTTGGTATGATGGATGTGGCAGTTCTTGATCCGTCGATTGTTCATGATATCAAGTATGCTACTCCAGATAATTTTACCGGCAAGATTTTATATACTTCAAGCCGTTGCCTGTTACGTGAACCAGTAGCCTTTCGACTGTTGCAGGCACAGCGTTTATTGCGTTCTCAGGGATTTGGCCTGAAAGTATTTGATTGCTATCGTCCGGTTGAGGTGCAGAAAAAAATGTGGATTGCATTTCCAGATTCAAATTATGTTGCTAATCCTGCCACCGGAGGATCACGCCATAATCGCGCCGCATCAGTCGATGTGGGCTTGGTTGATCCAACAGGCAGAGAATTGACGATGCCGTCTGATTTTGACGAATTTTCGGACCGATCGCACCTTGATTATTTGGCGGCGTCTGGAGAAGCATTGCGAAACAGGCAAATATTGCAGGACGCGATGCAACAGGCCGGATTTACACCGATGATGACTGAATGGTGGCATTTCGACTCAACAGACTGGCGCGATCATTCTCCTGCTGATGTCGATGTGCGACTGGTTCCGCATGGTTCTGGTCAAATTCTGGCCGTGCAGGAACCTAAACAGGGGTCTGTGGAGAGTATTCTCTGGGGATTCGAAAAAGCAGCAACCGGGTGGCGTCAGGTATGGGGTCCGATTCCAGTCACGATCGGCCGGGCTGGCATTGCAGGCTTTGGTAAAAAACGTGAAGGTGATGGGATGACTCCTCGAGGGGTGTATAATTTAGGTCTGGTATTTGGTTATCCTGAAAAAGTCGATAGCCGGATGCCTTATCGCCAGGCAACATTTCAGGACGCCTGGATCGATGAGCAGACTTCACCTCGTTACAATCAATGGGTTAAAGGAATTCCGACAAACGAATCGCATGAAAAAATGCGTCGGGAGGACCATCTATACCGATTGGGCGTTGTGATCAATTACAATACGGACCCTGTTGTTGCCGGTCATGGCAGCGCCATTTTCATTCATATCTGGAAAGAACCGGGTAACCCAACTGCAGGCTGTGTTGCAATGGCGGAAACTGAGCTGCAAAAGATTGTTGCTTGGCTGGATCCAGCCAAATCGCCTCAAATTATTCTTGGCTTTCCGGGAGAGAAGTAAAATGGAGTTCAAATGGTTGCTGATCTCGCTTTGTCTGGTTGCACTGCTTTTATTGCCGCTGCCGACTGTTCTCGCAGCAAAGGTTGGCGACGGCAGTTTGCCGGGCGTGATGGATGCGATGCTGAAAGCCGATTTTTGGGTCGGAAAACTTGACGATCCTCATCAGTTGATACTTACGTCTGGAGGAATTGCGGCATTCAATCAGCTAATCACTCAAACAATGCCCCAGACGGTGGTGGATATGGATCACTATCCTGAAACGGTTGACTCGGCGACCCTCAGGCGATACTTGTCTGCCAACCGATTGCCGCGCGGAAGTGAATATTATGATAACGGGACTTTACTGAACGGCGCTTTTTATGACCAAATTGAGCAGAACCTGAATCTGTTGGGGTTGCTTGGACAAAATCCTGTTTCCTGGGGATTTACTGTCCGCCGGACTGATTTGCGTACGTTTCCGACCGATCGGGCCGCAAGTGAGGATGATGCGTCGGATGATTTTGACCGGTTCCAGGAAACTGCGGTCAATATTGCCGAACCGGTGGTGATGTTGCATCGGAGCGCTGATTCGCAATGGATATTTGTCCAGCTTTACAATTACCGAGGCTGGCTGAGGGCGGCAGATGTTGCTGCGGCTTCTTCCCGAAAAGAATGGCAGTCCAGGCGGTCAATGAAATTTGTCATGATTACCGGGACCAAAGTCGCGCCCCGCGACACGGTGATGGGGCGTCCGATACCTGAATGGCGTGCCGGCATGGGTACTCGGCTGCCTTTTCTGTCGATGGAACAAGAAGGGTATGTTGTGGAAATTCCTCAACGAAATTCGCGGGGTGGATTGAATTGGACAAAAGCATGGATTCATGGCAAGGCAGATGTTTCGATTGGCGAACTTCCCTTTACCCGGGCTAATATTCTTCGACAGGCGTTTAAAATGCTGGGTGAAAACTATGGTTGGGGCGGCCTGAACGAAGGTCGGGACTGTTCTTCTTTCATTATGGACATTTATGCCGTCTTTGGAATTCGTGCACCACGCAATGCCGATCAACAAGAAAAAGTTACTGGCCGACGAACCGTTCTGAGTGGAATTTCTGATTCCGCCACCCGTTATCGGTTGCTGGCCCAGACCGCTCCGGGAGCAACGCTACATATGAATAATCATGTGATGATGTATCTGGGGTCGCATGAAGGAAAACATTATGCTATTCACAGTCTTGGCAGTTATGGCGATGCATCCCGGCCCCGGGGCGATGGAAGCTTGCCGCGAATCGGTGTTATGGAAATTGTGGTAAGCGATCTGAACTTGCCGCTTCGTAGTGGAAGAAAATTTATTGAAGTCCTGTCTTCGGTTAATGTTTGGCAACTATAATCCGTTTCTTCTTTGCGAATTTCTCTTTTGTCGCTGTGAAGAGGTGGGTCAGTATTGTTGAGAGAGTTCAAAGGCTATTGATTAGCAAAACAGGAGGTTGGTGAAATGAATAAAACTTCTCGGGTTTTTATATTAACGTTAACCGTAATTTTTGTTTTCGTATCTCAGGTTCGAGCCGCGTTTGTATGGCCGGTTCAAGAATGGAGAATCCCTTTTATTGGATCAATGAAGACCCCGGATGGTTTTTCCGCAGTCGAAGTCAAAGATTTTAGCGAGTTTGTCAAAAAGGAAAAGAAAAACTTTAATGATCCCAAGAAACAGAAACAATTAACCACTCAAAAAACGGTCAGCCGCCCAGAATGGATTCCTGACGGAACGCCGCCGGTTCTGAAAGATATGTTCCCTATGGATAAAGAAGCGGCAAACCAGCGATTCTTCAAATCGGACGTTGGTTTATACCATTTAAGCATGGACGATGGAGAAGCCATTCATATGGCTTGGTTTCTCGCTTTCCGTGACGGTGAGAAGTTGCCGTCGAATGCTGACTTTTTCAACAAAGAATTGGAACCGGCACAAGCAGAGAAATTGGCCGAACTAAAAAAATGGATTGACGAAAATATCGATAAAGCCCAATTTACGGACCCTAATAAAAAGGTCAGCCTTAAACTGCTGGAGATGTTGCCTCTGCAGTCATTGACGATGCAGAAAGGTAGTAAACTCTGGACCGCAGGCGGACGGATTCTGGTCACGGTTAATGAAATGCCGTATGCTTTTTTCAGTCGGATATATGCCGTGAACATTGATGGACACTTAGTTATGGGCGTGCTCGCTGGATTTGATGGTGAAAGACCATTCTGGGATCCGGTGGTACGAAACATTTTACTGGGATTAGAAGTCAATCCGGGGCAGAAATAATTCGAGTCCGTTTCAATTGGTGGCAGGTTTTTTTATAATTGAGTCGAATAAATATAGAATATAGCGGAAAAAAACAGACAAGCCTAATAAAATATCATTTCGAAATGTTTGTCTGATGTGTCGAAAATGGGCATGACCGCAACCATTATGATTACAGGGGGAAAAGTGTATGGATAAAGCAGAAAAGCAAGGTAAAATGGTGTATCTGTTTGAAGAGGGGCGCGCCAACATGAAGCCGCTGCTCGGAGGAAAAGGTTCTGGGTTGGCCGAAATGACTCGGATTGGCTTGCCGGTACCGCCCGGAATGACAATTACAACCGAGGTTTGTCGGCAATATTACAAAGTTGGCAATCGTTTTCCTGAAGGATTGTCTGAACAGATTAAAGCAGGATTGATGGAAATAGAGCAAAAAACTGGGAAGAAATTTGGTGATGCCGCAAATCCTCTGCTGATATCAGTTCGATCCGGTGCAATCTTTTCGATGCCCGGCATGATGGATACAATTCTGAACCTGGGGCTTAATGATGTCACAGTGGAAGGAATGGCAACCGCAACTTCAAACCGAAGATTTGCTTATGATGCTTATCGCAGGTTTATTCAAATGTTTGGTGATGTAGTTCTGGAAATTCACAAGCACGATTTTGAAGTTATGCTGACAAAGTGCAAAGAATCTGCAGGGGTCAAGTTTGACCAGGAATTATCAGCGGAGGCCCTGGTTGCTTTGGTAAGCGACTATAAAAAACTTGTTGTTGACCGATCGGGTTGTCAATTTCCGCAAGATCCAATGGAACAGTTGTTTATGTCGGTGGAAGCGGTATTTCGTTCATGGAACAACGAACGGGCAATCGTTTACCGGAACTTAAACCGGATATCTCACGACCTTGGGACCGCGGTGAATGTTCAGGCAATGGTATTCGGCAACATGGGCGATGATTGTGGAACCGGCGTAGCGTTTACCCGGAATCCCTCCACCGGCGAGAAGGATCTTTATGGAGAGTTTCTGATCAACGCTCAGGGAGAGGATGTGGTGGCGGGAATTCGTACCCCTCGCCCCATCTCGGAACTCAAGGATCAGATGCCGGAAATGTATAAGCAGTTTGTTCAGGCCGCTGATACGCTGGAGCATCATTATAAGGACATGCAGGATATCGAGTTTACGATTGAACGGGGTCGCCTATATATGCTGCAGACACGAAACGGAAAACGAACCGGACAGGCTGCTGTTCAGGTAGCTTATGATCTGGTGCATGAAAACATTTTGACTCCAGCCGAAGCGATAATGAAAGTGGAGCCGGCTCACATCGAGCAACTGATGCACCGGCGGATCGATCCGTCAGCAAAACTGGACGTCATTGCCAAAGGCTTGCCTGCTTCACCGGGCGCCGCATCCGGCGCCGTGGTCTTTGATGCGAATTCGGCGGCCAAAAAAGCGGCTGAAGGTGTAAAGACGCTGTTGGTGAGGATGGAAACTACGCCGGAAGATATTCATGGAATGGTAGCTGCTCAGGGAATCCTGACCAGCCGTGGCGGGATGACCAGTCATGCGGCAGTTGTCGCAAGGGGCATGGGGAAACCCTGTGTATGCGGTTGCGATGCGTTGCGAATCGATTATGAAAAACAGACGGCTACCGTAGGTGGTCATGTGATTAACGCCGGCGATATTCTTTCGATTGACGGAACTACCGGTCGGGTTATTCGGGGTTCGGTTCCAGTGATTGACGCGCTATTCTCTAAAGAATACGACCAAATTCTAAAGTGGGCCGACAGCCTGTCACGGATGAAAGTCCGCGCCAATGCCGATACGCCTGAAGACGCGACAAGAGCCCGCGAATTCGGGGCCCAGGGGATTGGATTGACCAGGACCGAGCATATGTTTATGGGCGCGGACCGACTGCCCCATGTCCAAAGGATGATTCTGGCCGAATCTCCGGCTCAGCGGGAAGAACCCCTGTCACATATCCAAAAGATGCAGGAAGATGATTTCTACGGAATCCTTAAGGCGATGAATGGATTCCCGGTAACAATCCGCCTGCTGGACCCGCCCTTGCACGAATTTTTACCGAATTATGAGTCGGTGCTGGTGGAAGTGGTCGAACTCCGGATCACTGGCAAAGACCCGCAGCGGTTGGCTGACCAGGAAATCTTGTTGGCCAAAATCCGTGAAATGCATGAGTTCAACCCGATGCTCGGTCATCGGGGCTGCCGATTGGGGATTACCCATCCCGATGTTTATGATATGCAGGTAAGAGCCATACTTAACGCCAGCGTTCGACTGACACGCGAAGGCTTCAAGGTATTGCCGGAAATCGAAATTCCACTGACGATTGATTTCCACGAGATGGATTTCTTCAAAACCCGAATTGATGTGATGGTTAAAGAAATCATGATCAAGGAAAAGACTCATTTTGAGTATTCGGTCGGATCGATGATCGAAATGCCCAGAGCAGCACTGATTGCTGGCGAGTTGGCCGAGATCTCTGATTTTTTCAGCTTCGGAACCAACGACTTGACCCAGACAACCTTTGGTTTTAGTCGCGATGATGCCGAAGGCAAGTTTATGGATGCCTATCTTGAAGCTGGAATTCTAAAAGATAATCCATTTATCATTCTGGATCGTCGTGGTGTTGGCCAGTTGATGAGGATGACGGTTGAAGCTGGGCGTACAGCTAAACCGGACCTGCTGATCGGCATCTGCGGTGAACATGGCGGCGAACCTCATTCAATCGAATTCTGCCATCAGATCGGGTTGGACTTCGTCAGCTGTTCGCCGTTCCGGGTACCGGTTGCCCGTCTGGCTGCTGCGCAGGCCAATGTTGCCGGAGCAGAGGCTGCCACCAGCAGCAAGTAGCCGAAAGCTGCGTTCCTATGTTACAATGAAAGATATGAACGCACAATTTTTGATTTTCATTAGTGTCTTTCTCACCGTTTATTCCTTGGCGAATTACTATGTCGGTCTCCGGGGTTGGCAGGCTTTTCATTTATTGCCGGCCTTCCCTGGCGGCCGTTATTATTTTTTTGTTTTTGTGTTGGTGGCCTTCGGATACATATTGGAACGATTTTTTGGCAAGTACCTGCCGGAACCGGTGAACAGTCTATTGGCTTGTGTCGGTGGAACCTGGATGGCGTTTTTATTTTATGCGGTGATTTTTTGCTTAATTGTTGATATGATTCGTCTGGCCGATCATTTCCGCCCATTTATTCCGTTAGGATGGCAACAGGCGCCGTCGGTAGTGGGTGGAATCGGAGTCGGGTTAGTTGTCGTAATAATTGTTTTTGGGATTTGGAACGCCCAAAATACCGTCTGGCGTCAATATGACCTCGAGATCGATAAATCGGCCGGTGATCTGACTGAAATGCGAATTGTTATGGTTTCGGACATTCATCTGGGCAGAGTCGTTGATGTTAAGCGCTTGGAATATCTGGTACGGGAGATCAATGCCCGGCGCCCGGATATGGTATTGCTGGTCGGCGATGTGTTTGACGAAGATGTCGGACACTTTGTCAAACAGGACATGGGGGCTGTTTTTCGTCGGTTGAACCCGCGGTTTGGCGTGTTTGCCGTGTTGGGCAACCATGAATATATCGGTAGGGCTACTGAGACGGTGATTGATTTGATGCAGGCCGCGGGGATCACTGTGCTGAGGGATTCGTATGTAATTATTGAAAAACACCTTATTGTTGCAGGACGCGACGATTGGGACCGTGAGCGATTTTTAGGCAGTCCCCGTAAGCCGCTCAAGGATATTTTGCGCGGAGCAGATCCTGCACTACCACTTTTTTTGATGGATCATCAACCACGAAGGTTTGAAGAGGCAGCGGCTGCCGGGATCGATTTGAGTGTTTCGGGGCACACTCATCGCGGCCAATTATTTCCAAGTCATTTGATAACCGGGCGGCTCTATGAGTTGGACTGGGGGTATCTGCGCAAAAACAAGATGCACACGATTGTATCGGCTGGATTTGGCACTTGGGGTCCGCCGGTCCGTACCGCTGCCCCTTCGGAAATCGTCGAAATCAATCTTAAGTTTCGACCACAGATTAAGTGATCAAGGTATGTGCTCGAAATATTAAGAATATAAAGAACAAAATGCATTAACAAGGTTCAGTTCTTATTTGGTTTTTCTGAACTCATTACGACAAAGACAGACATGGGAGTGAATTTTTTGGACTTTAGGCCGATTACATTAATGGACAGGCCGATTTTTGACAAATCATATCGGAGTTGCCGACATGAGGGTTCGGAAAGCAGCTTTATCAACTTGTTTATTTGGCGAAAGCCTTTGGATATAGTTTGGACTCAGGTGGGGGAAGCCGTCTGTGTCGTGGTGCTTCAGGATGGACCCGTTTATGCTTTGCATCCCTGCGCTCCTGAACGCGAAAGTTCTGTCAGGGCAACGCGGTTAATGGCAGAATGGTTTGAGCAACAGGGCTATCCGCTGTTGATTCGAGGTCTTGAACTTGGTTTGGCTGAAATGTTGGCCGAAGAATTTCCGGATTGGAAAATTGAGCATGACCGACCAGAAGATGATTATATTTACAGCATCAAGGAACTGATTGAGTTAAAGGGTCGGCGATTCGAGGCAAAACGGCATCATATCAAAACATTTCTGAACAACAATTCCAATTATTCATATGAGTTAATGGATGGGCAAAATGCCCTGGAGTGTATCCCGGTGGCAAAAGATTGGTTGGCGAGACAACAATGTGACGATTGGATTCTAACGGCTGAATTGTTTGCTGTTGAACAGGCCTTGAGCCAGTTCACAGAACTAAATCTCAGCGGTGGAATCATTCGGATTGAGGACTGTATAAAGTCTTTCACTGTGGGTGAAGCTCTCAGCAAGGACACAGTAGTGATTCATATTGAAAAAGCCGATCCGGCAATTCCAGGACTTTATCAGATGATCAACAGGGAATACCTGGCGCATGCTTGGGCGCATATGACTTTTGTCAATCGGGAAGAAGACATGGGAATCCCCGGGTTGCGGGCCGCCAAGCAATCCTACCGTCCGATCCGAATGGTTCAAAAGTACCGGGCAAGCAGAAATTGAGGCGAATGGGATGGAGTATCGATTTTGTCTGGGAAATGAATTCACTGCAATAAGGCGACTTTGGAGCCAGAGTTTTGGTGAAGAAGAACCTTGGACCAGTTGGTATTTTTCTAACCACTACAAAGCAACACAGACATGGATTGGCGTCGAATCGGGCGAAGTCGTGGCCCAGGTCCATATGTTGCCATACCTGCTGTTTTTGCGGGGAGCCTGGCGGGAAACGGTTTATTTTGTTGGCGTGTGCGTGGAAGAAAAACTGCGTGGCAAAGGAATTGGCCGGGAATTGCTGGCAACAGCAATAGCTGAACTACGGCGAAAAGGGACAGGAATCAGCATTTTGCAACCCCGTTGGCCTGTGTTCTATCGTCAACTAGGCTGGGATTTTTGCTATTCGCGAAAAAAATACTCCCTGCCGCTGTCGGTTGTTCAACAGCTGTTGATCGAAGTGGCTATAGGAGTCTCATGGACTCCCGACACGTTATCACCGGGTATTTTTGCAGATATTTACGAGAAGTTTGTGCAAGAGCGGCATGGGTTCGCAAAGCGGGATAAAAACGATTGGCAGTTATTGCTGGCTGATCACCGGGGTGATGGTGGCAAGACAGGATTGGTTTCCTGCGATGGGAAGGCCTGTGCCTATGTTTTTTACAAAGTTGTTGGTGAAACCCTGTATCTTCGAGAAATGACCTGGACTGATTACGAGAAAGTTGATCCGACATTAAAGCATTTGTTGGTACAGTTTGAAAAGAAAGGCCTGACTCAATTGGAGTGGGATGATCCTTCAAACGAACCGGTATCGGTTTTGTCCGCAATAGCCAACAAGGAGCCTTTTCTAATGGGGCGGTTGACGAATGTTCAAGTTGTGCTTGAAACCATGGAATACCCGCCGGAACTTTCGGTCAATCTGGTGCTGGAATTGTCGGATCCTTTGGTGGAAGAAAACCAAGGCCGATTCCTTTGGCAGATTGAGCAAGGCAGGGGACGCCTGGTCAAGCAGTCCGTTTCACCGATTGATCCGATAACAGATTCGCTAAAGACCGATTTGATTTCAATCGATATTGCCAGTATCAGTCAACTGTATTTCGGGCAGAAGTCGGTGCGTGAAATAATAGCGCAGAACAGCAAAAATCTAATTGATCAAAGAAATATAGCTATACTGGACAGAATTTTTCCTGTCTGCCGCAATTATATCAGTGAATATTTTTGAAAATGTATTATCTGGGTTGGACAAATTATTTTCTGGAGGCTCGTACAAGAAGCGGTTATGGCTGAATTGCTTTTTAAAGTGTCAGACCTTGCGAAACAATACGGCGAGCGGACCCTGTTTTCGGGAGTGGGTTTTGAAATCCGGCGAGGCGAAAAGATTGGACTTGTCGGCCCAAACGGAGCAGGCAAAACGACTTTATTGCGCTGTCTTCTTAATGAAGAACTGCATGATGGGGGTCAAATTGTCCGTTTTCGTAACTGTGCCATCGGCTATGTCCAACAAACCGCGCATTTTGGCGACAGAACCGTACTGGAAGAGCTGAAACAAGCCTATCAGGATGTCATGGCCTGGGAAAGCCGGATGAGGAACCTGGAAGCGGAAATTGCCTTTTATGGTGCCAAGGCCCCTGGTTCACTAATGGAGGAGTATGCTGAAGTCATGGGCCGGTTCGAACATGCGGATGGCTATTCTATGGATAGCCGGATTCGACAGGTTGCAACAGGAATGGGATTTACCGAACACGATCTGGACCGGAACGCGGAAGAGTTTTCCGGTGGACAGAAAACCCGGATCGCTTTAGCCCGCGAACTTGTTCGCCAACCGGATCTGTTGTTCCTCGATGAACCGACCAATCATCTTGATCTGGAGCGATCAGAATGGCTGGAAACTTATTTGCGGGGCTATCCTGGTGCGGTGTTGATTATTTCCCATGATCGATATTTTCTCGATGCAGTGACAACTCGTACGCTTGAACTCGAAAACTGCCAGATACAGGAGTATCCGGCCGGCTACTCCAGTTATGCAGAGCAGAAGGCAGCCCGTTTGGAGGCGGCTTTGGTTGCCTATGATCTGCAACAGGAAAAAATTGCCGAAACCGAAGAATATATTCGCCGTTACAAGGCCGGAATAAAATGCAAGCAGGCCCGTGGCCGGCAATCGCAGCTGAACCGGTTGGAACGTTTGGAACGGCCGGAAACCCAGGAAGCGATGCAGTTTTTTTTCCCCGACTGTGAAGAAGTGCCGGATCGAATGGCTGAGTTTATTGGCGTGGCTGCCCGGTATGGACCCGAACCGGTATTTCAGGGAATTTCTTTTTTGTTGCGGGGCGGAGAGAAAGTTGCCCTGCTGGGTCCGAATGGAGTCGGCAAGACAACTTTATTGCGCTTGCTGACACAAGATATGCAACCGATGGCCGGAAGAGTCAAAACCAGTCCGCGTGCCCGCATTGGCTATTATTCGCAGGAATTTGAAGAACTGAATCCTTCCATACGGGTGATTGATGAAATGACCTGTCGTTGTGGACTGCTTGAAGAACGTGCCCGTAAGGTGCTGGGACGCTTCCTGTTCCGTGGCGATGATGTTTTCAAACGGGTTGGCGATTTGTCGGGCGGTGAAAAAGCTCGGCTGGCCCTGTTGAAAATTATTTTGTCCGGCGCCAATCTGTTGGTGATGGATGAGCCGACCAACCATCTCGACATTCCGTCCCGCGAAGCGGTGGAAGAAGCCATGGGCGCTTTTCCCGGCACAATTTTGCTGGTTTCGCATGACCGGTATCTGTTGGATCGCATTTCAGACCGGGTATTGGTTTTTGAGTCCGGCGAACTTGCTTCTTATCAGGGTAACTATAGCGAATATAAGGCATTTCGTACGATTCAGCCGGAAATGCAGAAAACAGGCCCGGTCGAGGCAAAGTTCAAAGTTCAAAAACCGAGTCGGTCGGAAAAAAAGAGCTTGTCGCCGTTAAAGCGGCGGCAGGAATGTTTGCGACAGATGACATGCCAGGAAAAGGAAATTTCCGGTATGGAAGCGGACCTGGCCTTGTTGGAATACAAAATCAACGACCCGAATTCTCATGTTGATCATGAAGAAAGCCGTCAACTGGGACAGCAGCACGAAAACCTCAAAGCATCGTTGGCTATCGCATACCAAACCTGGGAAGCTGCGGGAGTGATGCTGGAGGAACTGGATCGTGAAGATCCCGATCCAGACAGGAAATAAAGCCGTTTAAGCACTGAACCGAAGAACGGAGGGGCAGCAGGTGAAAATTGAATTTCCTCAGTGCAAAGTTGATTTTCTGCAGATGCAAGCGGAACCAGTGGTATTAGTCGCCGGAGGTCGTGCTCCGTCCACCGGATGGCTGGGAAAAACTGCTTGTCGGCGCCCGGTTTGGGCCATAGACCGGGGCGTGGATATATGTCGTGAAGCCGGTGTGGTTCCGGCGATTTTGATTGGAGATGCCGACAGTGGTTCCGCCATTGCATGGCAGTGGGCCGAAGCTGAAAAAAATGTAGTAAAAGTAAAGCATCCGGTGGATAAGGACGCCACAGATCTTCAACTGGCGCTGCAGGAACTGAGCATCCGCCACCCGGGCGCAATGGCGCTGTTGACTGGCGGTTGGGGTGGACGTTTTGACCATGCTTTCTCCAATATTTTTAGTTTATTGGAAGCTGAAATTTTGGGAGTGTGTCCTGGCGGACTGATAGATGATGCAGAAGCATTGTTTTTTGTTTTTACCGGACAGAACCTCACAATAGAGTTTTCCGATGAGCCCAAAGCAATTTCATTGCTGCCTTTGACGCCGGTCTGCAGCAAAATTTGTTTTGGGGGCGTGCACTGGCCGTTGGCCGACGCTGTTCTGAAAATGAAGTCACCGGCAGGAATCAGTAACCGACTGGCGAAAGAATCAACTAAGGTTGAAGTATCGATTGGTCAGGGAATACTGGGGGTATATTGTTGCTGGAATGAGAGCGGTTTGTGAAGAGAGGAGGAGCGTAGCCCTTGAAAAAACATTATTGGGGGCTGATGCTTGTTGTCACAATCCTGTTAATGTTTCAGAAAACAGGACTGGCAGCAAACTGGATGTATGTTCAGCGGCTGGAAGGCACACGTTATGGGCCTTGTCACGAATTTGTCGAAGCTGAATCAGTTGTTAAAACCGAAAACCGATTGAATTATTGGTCTTTATGGCTCATGGAAAAACCAGCCGGGCCTGAAGCGTTCGTAAAGATGTTGCGGAAAAATGAAGTTGATTTGACTGGAACGCAACAATCAAGGGTGCTGGAATTTTATCAATACAATGCTGATGATGTGGAAGTCAGAAACAATCTGAAACCGGGCATATGGACCAGAATAAGTCCGGGGGTACGGCGGGCGATGCATTACCTGCGTGAAGATAAGAGCGAAAATTTGGCAAAACCGGAAGACCTGAGCGTTTCGCTGCCGCGATGGTACACCTCGGGTATCGTCGACAAAAAGTTTAACTTGCTGTTTGACAGCCGTTCGATTAAATCAACGACTAAGAGGGGAATTAATGGGGGGGTTCCGCCAGAATTTGAAATTACGGTGAAAAAGGTATGGACAGAAACGGGCGTGATTGAACGACGTGCCGAGTTGACTCAGATTCAACCGACCCATCATGGTTATCGCAATTTAAGTTATACAGTGACGACTTATCGTTATAGTGCCGATAAACGGCTGAGGATTCTGTTATGGCAGTCGGATCATGACCAGAATGGGGTTCCTTTGGAGTTTTTAGTTGGCAGTGAGTGGAAAATTTTTGCTGAAGGATCAGTCGAAGCAGAGATCCAAAAGATAGGGGTTCGTTGGTTTCGAGGTGAATTGGGCAGTAGCTGATGATCCTGAATCCGTCATTATTTGTAACTGGACAGAAAATCTGTTACTATTTGTTTTGGAAAACATCGCCGGGGCGGGAAAAGAGGAATGAAATGCAGGTAAAAAAAATTAAGAAATTAAAACTCTATGGGTTCAATAATCTGACCAAGACTCTGAGTTTTAACATGTATGACATTTGTTACGCCAAAACTCCCCAGCACCGTAATGCTTATATCGAGTATATTGATGAAGAATATAACGCAGAGCGGTTAACTGGGATTTTGACCGAAGTGGCCAAGATCATCGGCGCCAATATTCTTAATATTGCTGAACAGGATTATGATCCACAAGGATCCAGTGTGACCATGTTAATCGCCGAAGACAAAGAAGCTTCAGAGGCTTTGGCTGCCGAAGGCTTGGGTAATTTTGACGAGGAAGAGCCAAAGAATGGCAAGAAGAAAAAAAAGAAGAAGACCGATGCGATAGTGGCTCATCTCGACAAGAGCCACATTACAGTCCACACATATCCGGAGAGTCATCCAGACCAAGGGATCAGTACATTCAGGGCTGATATCGATGTTTCAACCTGTGGCCGGATTTCGCCGTTGACTGCATTAAATTATCTGATCAACAGTTTTAGTTCGGATATAGTCGCAATCGATTACCGCGTGAGGGGATTCACGCGCGATATCAACGGCAAGAAATTGTTTATCGATCACAAGATCAATTCGATTCAGAATTATATTTCTAAAGATACCAGAGATCAATATCAGATGGTGGATGTTAATGTATATCAGGACAATATCTTCCATACCAAAATGATTCTGAAGGAATTTGATCTGGACAATTATCTGTTTGGAACTGCCAAAAAGGAATTGATTACTTCAGAAAAGAAAAAGATTAAGCAAAGATTGAAAAAAG
>Ga0351907_1091_pt1 | contig 23561 bp, 25 predicted proteins | sample BONcelHT113001E6_FD_206861 | JGI IMG/M metagenome (GOLD analysis project Ga0351907, IMG submission 206861) | Enriched cells from coal bed in the Powder River Basin, Montana, United States - BONCAT cells T11 rep1 HSBNCT.T11.300.1.E6 ... | reverse complement strand
CTGGGGTTCGACCAAACGGGTGACCAAGGAATATGCCGGAATGAAACTGGTGGTCTATCTGTTGATCGGGTCCGGCTTTATGCTGGCTGGCGTGTTTATGCTGTATATCGGCGCCAATCCGGCCGGACTGCGAACCTTTGACATGACCGAACTGTCGAGGATCGGTCTGAGCGGGCAATTGTCAGCCGAGTTTCAGATTGTATCTTTTTTCCTGATGATGCTGGGCTTTGCGACGTTGGCATCGATGTGGCCGTTTCACTATTGGTCGCCTGATGGACATGCCGGTGCGCCGACTGCGGTTTCGATGGTCCACGCGGGCCTGCTGAAGAAACTGGGCGCTTATGGTCTGATCCGGGTCGGCTTGCTGATGGTGCCGGTCGGCTTTAAATTCTGGGCGCCGATGATGGCGGCGTTCGGGATGATGAGCGTGATTTATGCCGCGTTTATCTGCCTGAAAATGACTGATTTAAAATATATGGTCGGTTTTTCATCTGTCTCACATATGGGCTATATTGTGATTGGTATTGCGACGGCTGATGTGATCGGGTTGAATGGCGCGGTAGCCAACATGTTCGCTCATGGTATTATGACAGCCTTGTTCTTCTCCATGATCGGACATGTCTACAATACGGCCCATACCCGCAGTATTCCGGAGCTCGGTGGACTGGCCCACCAGATGCCAAAGGCGGCGGTCGGCTTTATGATCGCCGGGATGGCTTCGCTGGGATTGCCGGGACTACTGAGTTTCGTAGCCGAATTTACGATTTTCCTCGGCACGTTTTCGACTTATCCGCTGGTGGCGGTCGGAGCGATTTCCGGGATTATATTGACCGCGCTGTACGTGCTGCGGTCGCTGGCCGATGTCCTGTTTGGACCTCGCCTGCCGCAGTGGGATAAGTTGTCGGACCTGAAGACGCCGGAAATGGTTCCGCTTGTGGTGCTGAGTCTGTTTCTGATCGGGTTTGGCCTGTTCCCGTCGATCCTGATGAATGTGATCAACAGCGGCATTGAACCTCTGACGCCGCTCCTCGCAAAGATTAAGACGGCGGCTACGCTGTGGGGAGGGCTGTGATGATGAATTTCAATGTACTGATGCTTGAGATGGCGGTGGCTGTGCTGGCCCTGGTGGTGCTGGTGGCCGACCTGCTGATGGACAAGGCCCAGTCCCGGCGTTCACTGGGTTACCTGGCAGCTGCCGGACTCACTGCCGTATTTCTGTTCTCGTTCGGGCGGTACGGTCTGAATGCCACCTTTTATGCCGGGCTGTTCAGTTCGGATGACTTTTCGCTATTTTTCAAGCAGGCTTTTCTGATTGGAACGATTCTGGTGATTCTGTTTTCATTTGACCTGGTGGACCGGCTTCCTCATTCAAGGGCTGAATTCTATGTATTGTTGCTGTTCTCGCTGATTGGCATGATGTTGCTGGCCTCGGCGAATGATTTGATTACTTTGTATGTGGGCCTTGAATTGATGACGATCAGTTTCTTTGTCCTGGTCGGTTACGTGCTGGCCGATACCCGTTCCACCGAGGCGGCGATCAAGTATCTGGTTCTGGCCTCGGCTTCCTCTGCGGTGATGCTGTATGGTATGAGCCTGTTGTTCGGAATCTCCGGACAGCTGAGTTATGCCGCCATTGCCAACGGACTGCAACCCTCTCCGGCATTGCTGGTGGGTGGAGTTCTGCTGTTTTCAGGGTTCGCCTTTAAGATTGCCGCGCCGCCGTTCCATATGTGGGCGCCGGATGTGTATGAAGGCGCGCCGATTCCAGTGACGGCAATGCTGGCCATGGGTTCCAAGGCCGCCGGCTTTGCGGCGATGATCCGGGTTTTTGTCGACGTGTTTCCGGCGACAGGTTATCCTTGGGCTATGTTGGTGCTGGTTCTGGCCGGGGCATCGATGCTGGTCGGCAACCTGGCGGCGATTCCCCAGACCAATGTGAAACGGATGCTGGCGTATTCTTCAATCGCCCAGGCCGGCTACCTGCTGACCGGTCTTCTGTCCAGCACGGTAGCCGGAGTCACGGGGATGATGTTCTATCTGATGATTTATGCGTTTGCCAATGCCGGGGCTTTTGCCGTGGTGGCGGCTGTAAGCAAGCACCGTAACAGTGAAAATATTACCGATCTGGCCGGACTGGCCCGCCAGGCGCCGGTTCTGGCGGTGACCATGACGGTATCCATGCTTTCGATGGCCGGCATTCCGCCACTGGCTGGCTTCATGGGCAAATTCTTCCTGTTTTCCTCAGCAATCGACGCCGGCTATCTTTGGATCGCCGTTCTCGGTTTTGTTCTGTCGATGGTCTCGGTGTATTATTATCTGATCGTTGTGAAGTCGATGTATATGGCCGAGCCGCCCGATGACCGCCCCTTTGAAATGGGGCTGCCGATTCGGTTCACGGTTGCGTTTGCAATGACGGCGACTGTAGCAATGGGAGTTTTCCCTGCGCCACTGTCGCGTCTGGCCGAACTGGCGGCTCAGTCGTTGTTCAGATAGGAGCCGGACAGAGAGGCCCCTGAACGCCGTTAGCGTTCAGGGGCCTCTCTGTCTTTGCTTCTAAACCAAAGCCTGCGTCAGTCCATGAGTCGTTCCGTATTGAAGTCCAGCTGGATCAAAGTTCCTGCGCCAGGTTCGCTGGAAACCCTGACGGTCGCCTTGTGCAGTTCAATGATCTGACGGGCGATGGCCAGCCCCAGCCCAGCGCCGCCATCCTCCGGCTGATGCGATTTATCGACTTTATAGAAGCGTTCCCAGATGTAGGGCAGGTCCTCGGCGGGAATCCCAATGCCGGTGTCCTGGATTGAACAACGCAGGGCGCCGGTTTCCGTTTGCGTCAGGGACAAGGTTACATCGCCGCCGGCCGGGGTGTACTTTACAGCGTTGTCGGCCAAAATCAGCAGCAATTGCACCAATCGGTCACGGTCTCCCTGAACCGGCGGCAAATCAGCGTCGATAGCGATCTGAAGACGAATCTGCCTGGCCTCGGCCAGTGGCGACATCATCTGCTGAACATGCCGGACGATTTCTGCCAGACTGACGCTGTCAAAGCTGACTCTGGCTTCGGCGGTCTGCAGTTTGCTCAGGTCCAACAGGCTCTTGATCAGGCGCTCCAACCGGACGGCCTCGTCACGGACCATTTGCAGAAAGCTGTCGATCTGCGCCCGGTCGTCGACGGTCCCGTCCACGATCGCTTCCGAATAGCCACGGATGATTGTAAGCGGCGTGCGCAGCTCGTGCGAAACGTTGGCGATGAAATCCCGGCGCAATTTTTCGGTTTTTGCCGCTTCCAGCATGAATTGGCCCAGATCTGCGGCGAGTTCATTGATCGACAAGCCCAGACGGCCGATTTCATCCGTGCTGTCGACTTGTACCCGGGCGTTGTAGTCGCCTTTGGCGATGGCGCCGGTCGTCGACTGCATGGCGCGGAGCGGACGCACCAGACTGCGGGTCAGCAGCTGGATGACGACAAAAGACAGCAGGATGCCGGCCAAAGCGCCCAGGCCGACAAACCAGAAAATATGGCGCAAAAAATCGTTGACGGCGGCGACAGGCGAATTGATCACGACCGCGCCATCGACTCTGCCATTGCTCAGGATGACCGGCACGCCAACCACGACCATGCGTTCTTCATAGACCGGGTGCACGATCACCTTACTCCATAGTTCGCCGCGATAGACGGAATCCAGTTCGGCGGTCAGGCTGCGCAGAGCGCCCTGCATGGGCAGAGTTCCGCTGTCAGGCGTACCGCCGGCCGGATTTCGTCCCATGCCTCCGCCCATGCCGCTTCGTCCTTTACCCATGCCCAACCCCATGCCGCCGCGGGGCGCGACGCCGTGTCCGCCCTGGGAAAAGGCGAGCGGCTGCCTGTTAGCATCCAGTACCCAAATGCGGGAGTCGAGAAAAGTATCCATGTCCGTGAGAATATCGCTCAACGTTGTTTTGGGTGACGGGTTTTCCTTGAAGGCGGCGATCCTTTTGGCCAGTTCGCTTCCCTTTTGCGTCAGATCCTGCTGTTTTTCCGTCAGCATCCGGTCACGGATAAACAGGGAAGAACTCCAAAAGATGGCGACCAGCACAACCGTGATGACCAACATGAAGGCGGTGACCAATTTTGCCTGAAATGACCACTTGTTCATGGGTTCACTTGCGTCGGGGCGGATGTTTCAAAGCGATAGCCGAGTCCCCAGACAGTGGCGATTTTCCAACAGGGACTGCCGCCAACGTCCAACTTTTGTCGTAAGCGCTGGATATGGATGTCGACCGTGCGGGTGTCGATGGTGGCGTCCAGGCCCCATACTGAATGCAACAGGCTTTCCCGTGTATAGACATGACCGGGGTGGCTGGCCAGTGTGTGCAGCAAATCAAATTCCTTGGCAGTGAGTTCTTTTTCCGCACCGTCGATCTTGACTGATCGCGATTGCGGATCAATTACCAGCATACAGTGCCGGACCGGGGGAATCAGCGGCGGTTCTTTGGAAATTTTCGGCGGTTTGTCAGCATCAAAACGTCGGCGCAGGATAGCGCGGATGCGGGCGACGATTTCCTGCGGATTGAATGGTTTTTCCACATAATCGTCGGCGCCGCTGTCGAAGGCGAGCAGTTTGTCGTCGGTTTCGGTACGGGCAGTGAGCAGCAGGACCGGCGTCGTGCCGAGTTTGCGAATCTGGCGGCAGGTTTCCAGTCCGTCCAGCACCGGCATCATGATGTCGAGCACGATCAGGTCTGGCTTATCCTGCGGTAACCGCAACATAGCTTCCAGACCGTTCTCTGCCTCGGTGACGCAAAAACCGGCCTTTTCCAGATACAGACGCAACAGATTTCGGATGCGGGCATCGTCATCGACGACCAGGATTTTTTGTTTTTCCATCAGGCAACCCTTCTAACGTGAATAGTGACGGGGACTGCCCGAGGCATTTTTCGTCACTATCCACAGAATTTTTACTTGGGTTTAGGTTTTACCTCACTTGGCACTTCACGATTGATTGTTAACATCATTATAGCGTGAAAATATTGATAGTGTGTTGAAAATGTGACAAAAGGCGAATTTTGTCAGTTGTTCGCAGGAAGCGAAAGAAATATAAATTCTTAATTTCCATGTGTTCAAAGGAAGGAGTGATAAAATTATAAGATATCCCGGCTTTTTGTAGCTGAACTTTGTGACGGTGGGCTAATGTGCTTTGGCAGAATTAATCATAGACTAATAAATAAGCGTACCATTTCTTTTTGTCAGGAGTGATTAATCGTGATCAGGCACAAAGTGAATCACAATTTGTGGCACGGACACAATTCTCGCAGGTTACGTCTTCATCTGTTTCTTCACGCATCGGCCATTGGTCTGATCAACCTGGCGGCTGGCTGGCTCCTGCTGTCCGGCGGTCTTCCGTAAGTGATAGCTGAAAATTCAGCCGAATTTGGGTTCCTTTACCCGGAACTGCGACTGACGTTGTTGCCGCGCGAATAGCCAATCGGTTGGCGGTTTCCATCAACCAGCCAGATGCCTGAAACGACCAGTTTTTCATCGGGTCCAGGCGGTCTGTTCTCCGCCGCTGAGTCGGCTATATAGACAGGCGGACATCGCAGCGATATAGTCGCTGGCATATTCGATCTCCTGCGGTGTTTCGGTGAAAATGCTGATCAGGATCGGTCCGTTTGCTCCTTCGATAATTCCCACGTCAGCCAGGACATCGTCCAGTTCGCCGATTTTGTGGATGACCTTTCGCTGCTGCATATAGCGGGCCAGTTCATCAGGAAAAACCGAATGGGCCATTGCATTCAGCATAAAGGCTGTTTTATCCGGGCCGATCAGTTTACCGAGATAAAGCTGCTCAAAGATCAGCGCCATGTCCTGGGCGGTGGTGACATTGGAGTAGCCAAAAGCTTTGCGGGCCTGATCGTCACGAATCGTGGTGTGCTTCATGCCCAGCCGGGAAAAATGTTCGCGGATGATTTCCGGCCCGATGGCTTCTTCGATTTCGTCCAAAAAGTCGGCGAAATAGTCATTGTCGCTGACGGTCAGCATTAATTCCACGCCGGTGTCGTATACGGCGCGCATGGCTGGGTCTGCCTGTTCGTAAAAATGCCGGTACATAACGATGGAGACGGGGACTTTGACGGTCGAGGCGGCGGCAAAGATGTCATCCGGATTTAACACCAGCACCTGACCGGTCTTTAAATTTTTTGCATATACGCCGACAGCGCCCTGAAACTTGCCGACCAACGCACACTCAGTTGCGGAAAGGAATTGCGGGCTCGTGACAGACGATTGTACTTTTGTCGCCAGGCTCGGCGGCCTGGTGGCAGGCTGTGTGGTGACAGGTAGTGCGGGGGTTGTCGCGGCAAAACCGGTCAGCGTTCCTCCGACCAGTAAAATTAGCGCCAGAACACCATAAAGAATCGTGTTGCGTTTCATCGTTCTCGACCTCCAAAAGGTTTCTTCCTTTTAATGATAGAGCAGAGATGTCTCGTAGGTATGACGCAACTGTAACAAATGTGTGAACTTTGCTTAAATATATAATTAAAGGTAGATATATTATTGAATGACTGAATCCAACAAGAAAGAGGGACTGGATAAAACTTATCGATAAGTTTTATCCAGTCCCTCTTTCTTGTTGTGTAATCGCTATTTTAGGCGGCTTATTTCAGCCACTCGGCAATCGCTTCGGCTGTGGGGATTTTCCCCGCCACTTTGACCTTGCCGTCAATCACCAGCGCCGGGGTGATCATTACGCCGTATTCAGTGATTTGGTTGATGTCTGTAACTTTACTTACAGTGGCGTCGACGCCCGAGAGCCCCACTGCCTGTTTGGCATTGGATTCCAATTTTTGGCATTTGGCGCAACCGATACCTAAGATTTCTATTTTTTTGCTCATGCTGATTCCTCCTTCGGTTTGGGGTAGGCGCAAGGCTCTGTTAGCGGATCGATACGTACGGGGGTCTCTGTTGAGATCGTCAGGCGGCACAGCTGCTCTATAACTGCAAAGGCTTCGGGGTTGAGTCGGTAAAAAATCCAGCGACCTTCGCGCTCATCGATCACCACGCCCGCTGTGCGAAGCACCCGCAAGTGATTGGATATAGCCGGCTGACTCATCGGAAAACAGGAGAGAAACGCGCAGACGCAGCGTTCTTTGCCAGCCAGCATTTTGACGATTTCCAGGCGGGTTTCGTCGCCAAGCGCCTTGAAAATTTTAGCCATAGCACGTGATGTCATCATAGTCAGCACCTCACTTTAACGGACGATTTGCCTTGACCGCTTCCGCCATCCGCTCGACTACTTCGGATTCGGCAGGGGTGGAGCCCTTGACCAGTCCGAACTGGGTCAGAACAAACTCTGTATAAGGCAAACCGTTTTTTTCAAACATTTTTTTTCCGCAACCGACAGGACAGCCGTCAATGATAATATTGTCGGCTTCTCGCGCCGATTCGATAAAGCCGGACAGGTCGGCGCCGATGCCGGACAGACAACTCATGCCGCCCCATTCTTCGTCATCTAACCTGCGAGCCACAAGGTCGGCGATGTGTCCTAAATCAGCAGCGCCGGAGCAGGCATAAAGCAGGCGGGCTTTTTCTTCGCTGTTACAGCCGCAGGAACAGGAACACTGAGACATAGAAATCACTACTCCCTCATATGAACTTTGATAATATATTAGAATATTTTTATATAAAATGTCAAGAAGGGGTTGCTAAAAAATCCTGGTCGCGTTAATATATTGATAGATGCTTATATATTTATTGTTTATTAAGGAAGTGTTGGTCATGAGTGAACGAAACAAATTGCTGTTGATGATAGGGGTCTTTCTGGGCGCGTACTTTCTGCCCATTGAAAATGCCCGGGTCCAGGGGGCTTTGGTTGAAGGTTTTACGATGCTCAAGGACTATGCCCGCGAGCATGTACTGTTGTGCCTGGTACCGGCGTTTTTTATTGCCGGGGCGATCTCGGTATTTGTCCGGCAGGATGCGGTGATGCGGTATCTGGGCGCCGGGGCGAATAAAGTACTGGCCTATGGCGTAGCCTCGGTGTCCGGCACGATTCTGGCCGTGTGTTCCTGTACAGTGTTGCCATTGTTTTCGGGAATCTATCGCCGCGGCGCGGGACTGGGACCGGCGACGGCGTTTCTCTATTCGGGGCCGGCGATCAATGTGCTGGCGATTATTCTGACGGCGCGGGTGTTGGGCCTGGAACTGGGGATTGCCAGAGCGGTCGGCGCAATTGTGTTCTCCATCGTGATCGGGATTTCCATGGGCTGGATTTTCCGCAACGAGGAATCGCAGCGGCTGGCGGCTATGCCGGAGACAGAGCTGGAAGAACCCAAACGCAGGCCCTGGAAAGATATCACTTATTATGCTTCGATGGTGGCGTTCCTGGTGTTTGCCAACTGGGGCAATCCGCAGACGAACGAAGGCGTTTTTGCCACGATTTTTCAAATCAAATGGTGGCTTTCCGGAATCAGCCTGGCCATCGTTCTGTGGACCAGTTTCAATTGGTTTGACGGCGAAGAACGTACAGACTGGCTGGACAGCACCTGGTTCTTTGCCAAGCAGGTATTCCCACTGCTCATCGGTGGGGTCCTGGTGGCAGGCTTCCTGACCGGCCGGGCCGGCACCGACGCAGGGATCATTCCCGATTCTTGGATTACGGGTCTGGTTGGCGGCAATAGTCTGCAGTCCAACCTGATCGCCAGTATAGCCGGCGCATTCATGTACTTCGCCACCTTGACCGAAGTGCCGATTTTGCAGGGTCTGCTTGGGTCCGGCATGGGCAAGGGACCGGCATTGGCGCTGCTGCTGGCGGGACCGGCGCTTAGCCTGCCGAGCATGATCGTCATCCGTCAGGTCATGGGTACGGCGAAAATGCTTACCTATGTCTCACTGGTTGTCGTGATGTCGACGACGATGGGCATGACCTACGGACTTCTGTTTTAAGGGAGAATGAATCATGGGCAAGCACGATTACGATCATGGCCACGGAAGCGAACATAGTCACGGACACAGTCACGGACTTCAGCGCGAGGGCAACAGCAAGGCGCTCGCCTGGGCTTTTGGCATAACGGCGGTGATCATGGTGGCGGAGGCGGTCGGCGGCTGGATGACCAACAGTCTGGCGCTGATGTCGGACGCCGGTCACATGCTCAGCGACGCCGCGTCGCTCGGACTTAGCCTGCTGGCGATCCGCTTCGCCCAGCGGGCCTCCTCCCCCAGCAATAGCTACGGCTACCGGCGGCTGGAGATTCTGGCCGCCCTGGCCAATGGGATTGCCTTGTTCGGAATTGCCGTTGCCATCACCTGGGAAGCCTGGCACAGGCTATTTGCGCCGCCGACGGTGGCGAGCCTGCCGATGATGGGAATCGCGGTCATCGGCCTTCTGGCCAACCTGGCCAGCGCCTGGGTGCTGCTGCACCAGGGTGATGTGAAAGACAATCTGAATCTGCGCAGCGCCTATCTGCATGTGCTCGGCGACGCGCTGGGTTCTGTCGGCGCGATTTTTGCCGGGGCGGTCATGTATTTCTATGGTTGGTATATTGCTGACCCCATTATCAGCGTGTTTGTGGCATTGTTGATTCTGAGGGGAGCCTGGGGAGTTGTGTCCCAATCCCTGCACATTTTGATGGAAGGGACACCGGCGGGATCGGATATTGAAGCGATCGTCGCGTCGCTGGAGAGCATACCCGGAGTGGCCAATGTCCATGATGTCCATGTCTGGTCTGTGACCTCAGGCTACGATGTATTCAGCGGTCATCTGGTCGTTTGCCCGGGAATCAATGCCAGTCAGGTGATTGCCGAAGGGTCGGCTTTGCTGGAGCGACAGTTTGGCATTCGCCATACGACGATGCAGGTATTGGTGGAAGGAGACGATTGCAGCGGGCTGAATTGTCAGGGAGACAACTGCCCGTTCGATGACCGGTCCCAGCCAAAATCTAAGTAAAACATCGCTAAGAAATATTGCACCACAAACGGGAAAGGATGAGCGATTTGAATAAGTGGGTGTTGATGGTTTTCGTGGGGGTGCTGATTTTTACGGTTGCCCAGGCGTCGTTATCAGAGGCGGCAGTGAAACCGGTCCTGTATTTTTGGGGCGAAGGCTGCCCGGCCTGCAAGGAAGTGGCGCCGGTCATTGACAAGCTGATTGCCGGGAATATTCTGGTCGAAAAATACGAAGTCTACAATGATCGGAACAATATGGACCGCCTGGCGATGCTGTTCAAAGTGAAGGACGTGCCGGAGCAGCACTGGATGATTCCGGTTGCATTTTATAATGGTGAAATGTATATGGGCGCTCCCAACATTTTGGCGTTGGCAAAAGAATTGACGCTGGAGTAATTATTGTCCGGCGTCAATTCTTTTGCCAACAGAATTTTGCTTGCCACCATTGACACCCGCTCATATATGAGTATAATCAAATATAAGAATTTAAAAATATAATCCAGTTCATGTGGTAATTAAATGTAATAATTGAGATTGGATGTGTAAGCTATGGAACTGGTCGAAATGTTGAAAGCCCTGTCCGATGAAACCAGGTTGCGCATCCTGAATGTGCTGCGCCAGGAAACTTTGTGCGTCTGTGATTTGGAAAACATGCTCAAACTAAGCCAGTCCAATGCGTCGCGGCATTTGACCAAACTCCGCCATTGCCGGCTGATTGTCGCGGAAAAGCAAGCCCAGTGGGTGTATTACCGACTTGACGATCAGACAATCCGGAACCATCCGTTTTTACGGCAACTGTTGGATCAGGAACTGGACAAAAACCCGAAGTGCCAGAAGGACATGATGCGGCTCACAAAGGACCGGGCCGCCAGAGGTAACTGCGAGACAGGATGTTGAACCTAAATTTACGGTGCATAGCGCGAAATGGTTGCGGCAAAATGAGAATCGAAAAAATGGAGGTAATACAATGAGGCAGGAAAAATTGCCGGCGATAGGTTTTTTTGAAAAATATTTGACGGTTTGGGTTGCATTATGTATGGTTGTCGGGATACTGATCGGCAAATATTTGGTGTTCATCCCTAACTTTTTGTCCCGGTTTGAATATGCGAACGTTTCGATTCCGGTCGCGATTCTTATCTGGGTTATGATTTATCCGATGATGATGAAAGTTGACTTTCAAAGTATCAAAAACATCAAAAACAATCCCAAAGGGTTGTACATCACCTGGGTTACCAATTGGCTGATCAAGCCGTTTACCATGTATGGCATCGCCGCATTCTTTTTTTACGTTGTGTTTAAGTCCATAATTCCGGCACATCTGGCGAAGGATTATCTGGCCGGAGCTGTTTTGCTGGGAGCGGCGCCCTGTACGGCGATGGTGTTTGTCTGGAGCCATTTAACCAAGGGCGATCCGGCCTATACCATAGTACAGGTGGCAACGAATGATTTGATCATCCTGATTGCGTTTACGCCGATTGTTGCGTTTTTACTGGGTGTGAGCGGAGTAAGCGTTCCCTGGGAGACGCTGATGCTTTCAGTGATACTGTTTGTGGTTATTCCACTGACCGCAGGCATAATGACCCGCTTGTCGGTAATTAAAAACAGGGGCGAAGAATATTTTAACGACTCTTTTCTGCCCAGATTCAACAATATTACCATAGCGGGCTTGTTATTGACGTTGATCATTATATTTTCATTCCAGGGCAAGGTCATATTGGAGAATCCTTTGCACATTTTTTTGATCGCCATTCCGCTGACGATTCAGACGTTCCTGATTTTCTTTATCGCCTATTTGGCGGCAAAACTGCTGAAGCTGCCGCATAACGTCGCGGCTCCCGCCGGAATGATCGGCGCGTCCAATTTCTTTGAGCTGTCGGTGGCGGTGGCGATTGCCCTGTTCGGCACGAGCTCGCCGGTGGTTCTGGCAACGATTGTCGGCGTGTTGGTGGAAGTCCCGGTCATGTTAGTGTTGGTTAAAATTGCTAATAACACAACTGGCTGGTTCGATGACAAGGCTTGAGTTAGGAGGGTTAAAGACTTCCCTGTACTGCTGATAAAAGATTTCGAGAGCGTAGCAATGGGCTTTTAGTTAAAGGAGACGGTATGGTGTTTGAAAAGTTTGCAAATTTTGTGATTTTTCAATGGATGGGACTGAATCCTGGTGATCCTTTTGCCACCGCGCTCAATTTTTTCGTATATGGTGTGCCGAAGATTTCAGTGCTGATGATGGGGACAGTCTTCATCGTTTCGATTATCCGATCTTACATTCCGCCGGAAAAAACAAAAAAATATTTAAGTCATCGACGAACCCTTGTAGGTAATATTCTAGCTGCGTTAATCGGGATACTGACCCCTTTCTGTTCATGTTCTGCTGTTCCACTATTCATTGGTTTTATGGAAGCCGGTGTTCCCTTGGGGGTAACCTTTTCGTTCTTAGTGTCGTCGCCCATGGTGAACGAAGTCGGCTTAATTATGATGCTTGGCATGTTTGGCTGGAAAATCGCCCTCTTGTATGTAACCAGCGGTGTTATCATCGCAATCATTAGCGGGTACGTTATTGGTAAATTGAAACTGGAACATTTAGTTGAAGACTATGTATATAAAATCAAAAGCGTGGATATGGAATTGCGTGAACCTGCATTCTCGGAAAGATGCCGGGAGGCGAAGAATTTTACTGCGAATTTTATGAAAAATACGTTGTTGTATATTGCATTTGCGATGGCTATTGGCGGGTTCATTCATGGCTACGTACCGAGTGGGTTTCTCACAGCTTATGCAGGGAAAGATAATCCACTGGCAGTTCCGTTAGTGGTTCTGATCGGTGTACCAATGTATAACAGCGCTGCGGGGATGGTGCCAATCATTTACCCATTAGTTGAAAAGGGATTGCCTCTTGGAACTTCGTTGGCATTTTTAATGTCAGTGGCGGCGCTTAGCCTTCCGTCAATGATTATTCTCCGCAAGGTGCTAAAAGTGAAATTGATTGGTATTTTCGTCAGTATCCTGAGCGTGGCGATCATATTCACCGGATATCTCTTTAACGCGCTAGTTTAAAAAAGGAGGAAAAATAAGCTGAAGATTGAGATTTTTGAATCAGGGTGTTGCAAACCAAGCAATGTATATGGGTTGGTAGAACGGGCGGTTAACGAAAGCGCTGTTAATGCAGAAATGACAAAAGTCAGTGATACTATAGAGGCCATCAAACGAGGGATCATGCGAACTCCGGCTTTAGTTATTGACGATAAATTAGTCTGCGCCGGACGTGTACCGGAATATGACGAAATCGTCAATTGGTTATCGGGCGGAAAATCGTCAAGATAGAATCGTCGAATTAATCTTCATAAGCGATAGGAGATATTTTTCGTGAATACTTTTATTGACACCCTCGGCTATTTTCTGTTTATTACCGCCGAACTTACGGTATTGTTTTTGGGAATCAGTACCATCGTGGCCCTGGTGTTGATGTATGTGCCGCAGGAAAAAATCAGGCAATGGATGGCGGGGAAAGGGATCGCAGGCAATTTTGTCGGCGCATTGGTCGGCGCATTAACGCCATTCTGTGCCTGTTCTACCATTCCGTTGACTCTCGGTTTTTTGGGAATGGGGATCTCTTTTGGCGCCGTGATGTCCTTTGTCATCGCTTCGCCGTTGATGAATCCGATAATATTCACAATAATGGCGGCGCTAATGGGATGGAAGACCGCCGGAGTTTACTTGCTGGTTACTTTTATCGGGGCGGTTGTTTTTGGCGTTGTCCTTGAGAAAACAGGTGGTGCGAAATATGTGAAGAATGTACGTATCAAAGGCTGCGGACAGGCGGCTGAGTCAGGGCCGGAACTTTTTAAGGATAAGTTGCGGCTGGCATTTTCCAAGGCTTGGGGTGATTTTACCGGTATTTTAGTATATTTGCTGATTGGCGTCGGCATAGGAGCAGGTATTTATGGATATTTACCGCAGGACATTGTTTTAAGGTTTGCTGGTCCTGATAACCCTTTGGCTATCCCTATAGCAGCCGTTATAGGAATTCCTCTCTATATTCGGGCTGAGTCTGCCATCCCGATCGGCGTGGCGTTGATGGGAAAAGGGATGAGCGTTGGCGCTGTTATCGCTCTGATCATCGGCGGCGCAGGTATGGCGATTCCCGAAATGAGCATGCTGGCCGGGATATTTAAGAAAAAACTGGTCGCCGCTATTGTTTTTGTAATATTTCTTACTGCGGTAATCGGTGGCTATATTTTTAATATGATTAGCTAACATATAGCAGACAGATCATATGCGGCGCCTGGAAAAACCAGTGACCGAATTGCAGTCAAGTGCAAGAAGCGCGAGCCAAAGCGGCGAAACTTTTCACACTGGATCAGTACGCAATTGACGGGAGAGGACTGATTTCGATGGAAAAGACGACAGAGTCTGTTTGGCAAGAAATGCGGCAACCGCTGTTATATAGGTAACAGCAGATAGGCGAAACAAGAGGAGTGTGGATTATTATGACACAGGAACAAAACAAACCAGGCGAGTCTGCCTGCTGCGGCGCAGATTGCTGCTGCGGCCCGGCGGTCGTAGAGTCGGGCAAGCGTCAGGTCGTCATCGATTTTCTCTATCTGGATCTGGAAGTCTGCACCTGGTGCAAGGGGACCGGCGACAGTCTGGAAGGGGCGTTGGCCCAGGTGGAAAACGTGTTGCAGGCTGGCGGAGTCGCGGTTGTAGTCAACCGAATTCATGTCGACAGCGAGGATAAAGCGATGCGGCACCGGTTTGCCAGCTCGCCGACAATCCGCGTGAATGGACGCGACATCCAGATGGAAGGCAAAGAAAGCAAATGCGAGTCTTGCGGCGATTTGTGCGGCGACGACGTGAACTGCCGGATTTGGCTGTATCAGGGGAAAGAGTACACCAGTCCGCCGCCGGCGATGATTGTCGATGCAATCCTCCGTGAAGTTTATGGTCAGCCAGTAGCCGCGGCAGAGTCGGGCGAACCGTTCGTGCTGCCGGACAATCTGCGGAAATTTTTCCGGGCGATGCAAAACAAAAAGTAACAAAGGGGCTTTAATTTGAAACGGCTTACCTGGATTGGCCTGGTTATGGGAGTTCTGCTTCTGGCCGGCTTGCTGGCGGGTTGCGCCGCACCTGCCGTTAAGTCGGTCCGGCTGCAGGACCCGGAGGCCCGGATGCCTCTGACTGCGCCCAAGGCGACAGCGATTACGACGTTTCGCGTGGCGGGTTCCTCCATTCTTTCCCCGATGGAAACGGTGGACGGTTACGAGCCGCTGCTAAAAGATATTGCAGCAGGGATTGCTGTAAGAGGCAGGGAAGGGAAAGCTGTGTGCGAACTGCGAAAGAGTTCTCACACAGCTTTTTTTTAGTCGATAAGAAAATTTGACATAATATCTTATCGAAATAAGCGCAGCCACAACTTTCGTTGTCACCAGAGGTTCGGCGAAAGCCGGGTTTTCTAATGTCAGGGATATCCCTGACAAAAAATGTGATATGTCCTGATACACAAACCGGAAGAACAGGTGTAAAATGACAATGTTATTGCGACTATTTTGCGAAAAGGGGGAGTGCTCACATGGCTCAGCAAGACATTTTGATTGTGATGCAAGCCGATCTGGAACGGGTGCTGAAGAAACCGGCAGGGCAGCGCCGCTGGGCAATGTTGATCGACACGCGAAAATGCGTCGGTTGCCATGCCTGTACCATCGGTTGCGTCTCGGAGCACAAGTTGCCGCCGGGAGTAGTGTATCGGCCGGTGATCGACCAGATGACGGGGGTCTATCCGGATGTGAAACAAAAATTCACGCCCCGGCCCTGTTTCCAATGTGAAAAGCCGTCCTGCGTCAGTGTCTGCCCAGTCGGCGCGACGAAAAAGGAAGCTGACGGCATCGTTTCGATCAACTATGAAACCTGTATCGGCTGCCGCTCCTGCGTGGCTAACTGCCCTTACGGTGCGCGCACCTTTGACCGGGGCGTCGATTACACCCAGGATACGCCGCAAAAGCAGCCGTATGAAGCGGCGACTTTTTATGAGTATGACAAAGCCTGGAAACGCGACAGCCACAGTTCGGCCATGGTCGGCAGCGCCCGCAAGTGTCATTTCTGCAGCAGCCGGCTGACCAAGGGCTTATTACCCGTCTGTGTCACCACCTGCATCGGCCGGGCCACCTATTTCGGCGACCTGAAGGACGAGCAGTCGCTGCTGGCGCAGACCCTGAAAAAAGGCAAACCCTATCGATTCAAGGAAGAGACCGGGAATGATCCCCAGGTCTACTACTTATAGGAGGTGCCAGCAGTGATGAAAACAGTACGAACCCTGTTGCTCCTGTTTTTTGTCGCCGGCATTGCGGCGGCGTTTGGCAAAGCGTTCCTCTGGGGCGAGAGCGTGACGAAATACGGCGCGTATGTGCCCTGGGGACTGTGGATCGGTATTTATATTGCTTTGGTCGGCGCTGCGGCCGGTTGTGTGGTTTGGGGCGCCTGTCTGTCGCCGCAAAATAGCGACGGCAAAGGAACCGAAACTGCGTCGGCGCTGCTGGCCGCCGCTCTTTGTCTGGCTTTTGGCCTGGCGTTTGTCGGTATCGACCTCGGCAAGCCGTTGCAGGGATTTCGGATTTTCCTGCATCCGGCGTTTGCTTCGCCGCTGGCCTGGGCTTCCTGGCTGTATGGACTGTTCTTCGTCAGTGTGGCTGGCTATTTCCTGACGGCTATGAAGCGGCCGCTGCTGCTATTGGCGGTGGTCAGCGCAATTTGCTTTACCGTGGCGGAAGCGCTGTTCTTCGGCCAGATGGTGTCCCGGCCGCTTTGGTACTCCTGGCTCACAACGCCACTGTTCCTGGCCGCCGCCGCATCCGCCGGCGCAGCCCTGCTGCTGCTGGTTTGGCAGGGGACCGGGCTCGCGGTCGACCCGGCGGTTTTGGCGAGACTGCGCAAGGTGCTGGCGGCAACGCTAGTCATCTATGCGATTGTCGAAGGGATTGACGTGGCGATGGCGCTGAATGGTTCGCCGGAAAAAGTGCTGGCTGTCAAACGAATGATTTCTTCCTACGGATTTTGGTTACTCTATGGCGTAATCGGCACGCTGATTCCACTGTTTTTGCTGATGCGAACGGATCGGGCACTACTGGCGGCAGGCCTGTCATTGGTCGGCGCGGTTGGTTCCAAATATGCGTTTGTCCGCTACGGCTTTGTGCCCGAACCAATGCCGGGACTGAGCAAAGCGTTTCAGGACGCGGCCCTGCAGACCCGCTATTTCCCATCGACAGTAGAATGGGTTGTGGCAGTGGGCCTTTTGGCTGGCTTGGTCTGGGTGATCCTGTGGGCGGTCGAAAAGATTCTGATGCCAAAAGCGGCGCAATGAAAGGAGGAATGATCCATGGATAAACAAAAAGGAGTACTCGATGAGTTGTTGGGTCAATCGCTGGACCGTCGTTCATTCCTGGCCGGCAGCGCTGCCGTAGGTTGTGCGGCTTTTGTGGGAAGCTCGCTGGAATGGCAGAGCCTGATGCAAAAAGCCAATGCCGGAACCCTGACGCCGGCGGATGAATACAAACTTAACCAGGCCGAGCGTACGATTTACACGGTCTGTCTCAACTGCAACACCGGTTGCGGCATTAAAGCCAAAATCGCCGACGGCGGGCTGGTCAAGGTGGACGGCAACCCCTATTCGCCCTGGACAATGATGCCGCATCTGGATTATAACCGCAAGGTTCAGGACGCCGCCCGGATCGACGGGGCTATCTGTCCCAAGGGGCAGGCCAGTCTGCAGATTTACTACGACCCGTACCGCATCCGCAAGGTGTTGAAGCGGGCCGGCAAACGCGGTGAAAACAAGTGGGTCACCGTGCCGTTTGATCAGGCGGTCAAGGAGATCGTCGATGGCGGCAAGTTGTTTGCCAAGGTTCCCGGTGAAGAAAACCGTGAAGTGGAAGGTCTGAAAACGCTCTACGCCGTCAAGGACCCCAAGGTCATGAAGGATATGGGCGACGCGGTGTCGCAGATCTGGGCCGAAAAGGACAAAGCGAAGAAACAGGCGCTGATCACGGAATTTCAGACCAAATTTAAGGAACACATGGGAGCGATGATCGATCCGGCTCATCCCGATTTCGGGCCCATAAACAATCAGTTCTGTTTCTGGTGGGGCCGGCTGAAGGATGGACGCGGCGATATCATCAAACGGTTCACGCTCGATTCGATGGGTTCGACCAATGCCCACGGCCATACCACCGTCTGTCAGGGTTCGCTGTATTTCACCGGCAAGGCGATGAGCGAACAATGGGTTTATGACGCCAAGAAAAACGCCTACTCCTGGACCGGCGGCCAGAAATTCTACTGGCAGGGTGAACTGGAAGGCGCGGAGTTTGTCATCTTTGTCGGCGCCAATGTGTTTGAGGCCAACTATGGACCACCGATGCGCACGCTGCGGATTACCGAAGGCGTCTCGTCAGGACGGCTAAAATATGCGGTCATTGACCCGGTGTACCGCAAGGCGACGGCCCATGCCTGGAAGTGGGTGCCGGTCAAACCAGGCCGCGATGCGGCGATTGCCCTCGGTATGATCCGCTGGATTCTTGACAACAAAAAATATGACGCCAGATATCTGTCCTGCGCCAACAAGGCGGCGGCCAAAGCGGCCGGTGAGCCGACCTGGTGTAATGCCAGCTGGCTGGTAAAGATCGTCGACGGCAAACCGCGCGGCCTGCTGAAGGCCCAGGAAGCGGGCTTGCCGGAAGTGATGCTGGAAAAAGACGGCAAGAGCTACCGGCAGGAAAACTTTGTCGCGATGGCAGCCGGTCAACCGGCAGCGGTCGATCCCTATGATGAAAAGACGGCGGTGAACGGCGAGCTGTTTTTCCAAGGCGAAGTCAATGGCGTCAAAGTTAAGACGGCCCTGCAGATTCTGCTGGATGAAGCGGCTTCGAAGAATCTCGTGGAATGGGCCAATGAAGCTGATATCAAACCGACTGACCTCGAGGAGCTGGCCCGCGAATTCACCAGTCACGGTAAAAAAGCGGTGGTCGACATCCATCGCGGCGTTTCCCAGCACACCAGCGGGTACTATAACGTGCTGGCCTGGAACACGTTGAACCTGTTGATCGGCAACCTCGACCATCGGGGCGGTTTCATCAAACAGTCCACCTTTAATCATCGTGGTGACAAGGCGGGTCAGTCCTACAATATCAGCAAGCACCCGAAAAAGATGGCAGGGTTTGGCCTGAACATCATCCGCGCCGGTACCAAATATGAAGACAGCACGATTTTTGAAGGTTACCCGGCCAAACGTCCATGGTTCCCGCTGGCCAGCGACATCCATCAGGAAGTGGCGACATCAGCCGGCGACCTGTATCCGTACCAGCTGAAATGCCTGATCATGTACATGAATTCGGCGATTTATTCGGTACCGTCTGGGCAGGGGATCATTGACGCGTTGTCCGATCCCAAGAAACTGCCGCTGGTAATTTCGTCCGACATCATGGTCGGCGAGACTTCCCTGTACGCGGACTATATCTTCCCCGATCTGACTTATCTGGAGCGCTGGGAGTTCCATGGCTCGCATCCGAATATCCCGTTCAAGGTCCAGCCGGTTCGTCAGCCGGCGGCGATTCCGCTCACAGAGACCGTCAAAGTGTTCGGTCAGGAGATGCCCTGTTCGATTGAAGCGTTGCTGATGGCTCTGGCGGAAAAAATGAACCTGCCGGGGTTTGGCCCGGACGGCTTTGACAAGGGAGTCGCCTTGTCCCACTTTGACCACCAGTACCTGAAACAGGTCGCCAATATCGCCACCGATGGCAAGGCAGTGCCGGATGCTGATGATGACGAGGTCAAGATCTTCCTGGAGGCGCGCAAGCACTTGCCGAAAACGGTGTTTGACCCGGAGCGCTGGAAAGCGGCCAGCGGCGGCGAAAAGTTCTGGCGAAAGGTCATTTATGTGCTGAATCGCGGTGGCCGGTTCGAGGAGCATGCGGCAGCCTGGGACGGTACCAAAGTGAAAAACAAATACGGCACCTACGCCAGCATGTACTGTGAAAAAACCGCAACGACCCGCAATGCGATGAACGGGCAATACTACAACGGGATCGCCACCTATGTTCCCGATGTCACCGACTGCACCGGCAAGAAAGTCGATGATTCGGCCGGCGGCTATGACCTGACACTGCTTACCGGCAAGACAATCCAGCACACCAAGTCGCGGACCAACGGCTCTTACTGGCTGCTGGCACTGGAGCCGGAGAACGGACTGAAGATCAATCCAATCGATGCCAAGCGGCTCGGCTTCAAAGACGGCGACCGGGTCAAGGTGGTCTCGGCCAGTAATCCCGCTGGAGTCTGGAAACTGGGCGCGCTCGGGGATATGCCGATTGCCGGCAAACTGCAGGTCACCGAAGGCATCCGGCCCGGCGTGGTCGACTTTAGTCTCGGTAGCGGCCACTTCGCCAGCGGATCGCGCGATGTGTCGATCGACGGGCAGGTGATCAAGGGCGATGCGCGGCGAGGTAAGGGAATACATGCCAATGCCGTGATGCGGGTCGATCCGCAGGTCAAGAACACCGGGCTGCAGGATGTGATCGGCGGCAGCATCGTATTCTATGATACTCAGGTGAAGCTGGTCCGCGCCTAGAACGGACGGCAGTCTCAATTTTAATTCGGAACGAGAGTCTGAGCAGGGATGACGTCGGTTTAACCGACATCGTCCCTGTTGTTTAATTCGCCAAGACCTATTGTAAAATGAAAACGCTTGCACTAACATATAAATGAAATCAGATATATGAACATGAAATTCTTGTGAGGGGGCGAATTCATGATTGACATTAATTTTACAATACGCGCTGCAGTCGCAGCAGACCTGCCGGTCATCGAGAAGCTGCTGGTCGATTCTGACTTGGTACCGGTGGAACTTGCCGCCAAACTGGACCGGTTCTGGGTGGCTGAACAGAGTGGCATCATCGGGGTCATCGGTAGCGAGTATGCGGGGCAGGCAGTGCTGATCCGTTCAGCGGCGGTCCAGGAATCTGCGCGCAACGGCGGCGTGGCCTCGGCTCTGTTGAATCAGGCCCTGTCACAGGCAAAAACTGCGGGGTGCAAATTTGCCTATCTGTTTACCAATACGGCCGCCAAATTCTTTTCCCATCGCGGCTTCGAAGCGGTACCATGCTCAGATGTTCCGGCTGCGCTGCTTGCCAGTCCGGCGGTGACGGTTTGCTGCTGCGCGACAGCGGTGGTGATGCGCCGGGACTTGGCTTAACTTGGGCGGCATACGCAAGCAAACACTCGCCCAGGAATTTCGGTACAGGGCGCGGGAAACAGTGGTTGAAATTCTTCGCATCTAAGCCGGATGATTGGCAGGTGCACAAACCCGTGGCCTATTCGCAAGCGACGTTTGGAGTGATAAAATAAATCGGAAGGCAAATCAAAAATCGCAGCGAAAATGGGGGAGGGGTTTTTGTGCCGAGAATTGCATTGAAAGCCAAAAGATTGCGGATATACATCGGAGAATCAGATCGCTGGAATCATCGTCCCATGTTTCAGGCAATCGTCGAAAAAGCGAAAGAACTGGATATGGCAGGAGCAACGGTGTTTCGCGGCCTGATGGGATATGGCGCCAACAGCCGGATTCATACCGCGTCCATCGTCGATCTTTCCAGTGATTTGCCCATATTGGTGGAAGTGATTGACAGTGAAGCCTACATTAACAAGCTGTTGCCTTTTCTGGATGAAATGCTGGACGAAGGCGGGATGATAACGATCGATGATATCGAAGTTGTCAAATACGGAAAAAAACCACCCAAGCGATGAAAACCATCGTGAGTGGAACAATGTTGCGAGGTGTGAAGGGTGTTGAATTTGTTGGCAGTGGCTGTGGGAGGCGCAATAGGCGCCTGCACCCGCTATCTGGTTTCGCTTTGGGCTGTCAGCCGTTTGGGGTCTGAGTTTCCTTTCGGGACGCTGCTGGTGAATGTAGTGGGCTGCTTTATTATCGGTATATTTATGACACTGACAACAGAGCGTCTTCTGGTCAGTCCATACTGGCGGCTGATTTTGGCAGTGGGTTTTCTTGGCGGTATGACGACTTTTTCTTCATTTGGTTATGAAACGCTGCGATTGGTGGATTCGGCCAATATGGTTCCAGCAATTGCCAACATTGCACTGAATCTGTTCGTCGGATTGTTGGCCACATGGCTGGGGATTGTTGTCGCCAGGATAATCTGAACGGGAATGACACCGGAAATATTCTGCCGGAACGAGAATCCCTCAGGTGGCGTTAACAGTTTATTTTCGCTTGATCAGAAACTGATTCAGCAGCATCCCGGACAAGAAGCCACCGACGTGAGCCCACCAGGCGATGCCTGCACCGGCCATCCCCAACGAGGCAGCTCCGCTTTGAATCTGATAAAAGAACCACAAACCAAGAAACAACATTGCAGGGATTTCAATTATGGTAAAAATGAAAAAAATCGGTACCAGTGTCTTGATTTTGGCCCTGGGAAAACAGATTGCATAGGCGCCGAGAATTCCCGACACGGCCCCGCTGGCGCCGATGACCGGTACCGCGGAGGTTGGATCAAAAGCAAACTGGGTCAGGCTGGCGATAATGCCGCAGCCAAAATAAAACAAGGCAAAGCGGGCATGCCCCAGACAATATTCCACGCTGTAGCCAAATAACCAGAGAAACCAGACATTGCCAATCAGATGAATCCAACCGCCATGCAAAAACAGACTGCTGATCAGGGAGAAATAAGGTTCGGGGTCCAAAGCGCCTGAGTTGAGCGCCTGACTCAGCCTGGCCGGGACCAGGCCCCACTGATTGACAAGAGCCATTAACTCAGCAGGCGAGAGCATCAGCTCGTTGATAAAAATGCCGATATTGGCGGCGATGAGGGCAACCGTCACGAACGGGACAATGTTGGGCTGGATGTTATCGCGTAAGGGAATCAATAGAATCACTCATCCTTTACGGGTTGTTGGGTTTGACCCTCTTATTCTCGCTCAGGCCGGCCGGGTTTTCGATTACTGTGTCGCCGGGATTGAGCCCTTCAAGGATTTCAATTTTTCTGCTGTCGCGCAGGCCGGTTTTGACCGGCCTTTTTTTGGCCCGTCCGTCCTCTATAATCCAAACGTTGCCGTCACTCAGGGCGCTGACTGGAATCAGCAGCGCCTGTGGCTTTTCCTGAACCAGAATATTGAGCTCGGCTGACATGCCGGAGCGGCGGGGAGCTTCAGCAGGCAAGGATATCTTTATCTTGAACGATTTTGTGGCGTAATCAATCCGCGGCGCGACAGTCTGAACGTTTCCTTCGAACACCTTTCCCGGCAGGCTGTCAAAACTCATCAGCACTTTTTGGCCCAGCTTGACTTTAGCCGCGTCCAGTTCATCAACTTTACCTTCGACAATCGTTGATTCGTTTGTCGCCAAGGAAAGGATAGCATCATTATTGGTTACCATTGCGCCGGTATCGAGCATTTTTTCCAGAATAATTCCGTTGAACGGACTGGTAAGCCGATAATCGCCTGTTCGGGCCGTGAATGCTTCAACATTGGCTTTCCAGTTGTCTGGTCAGTGCCGATTTTCATCCTGCCTGCGGTCATTGGAATCCTGGCCGGAGTTTTGGCATCCGTTTTTCCCTCCCTGCGGGCCAGCCGGTTTCAGCCGGCG
>Ga0351907_1077_pt2 | contig 23744 bp, 21 predicted proteins | sample BONcelHT113001E6_FD_206861 | JGI IMG/M metagenome (GOLD analysis project Ga0351907, IMG submission 206861) | Enriched cells from coal bed in the Powder River Basin, Montana, United States - BONCAT cells T11 rep1 HSBNCT.T11.300.1.E6 ... | reverse complement strand
GCCAAACCATATATTCATAATCGTTTTGTGCCTGCAGTCCCACGGTCATTCCCCGCAAAGCGCCGCTTACCAAAACGGGAACCCTCTTTATCCTTACACAACCGTATTTACTAACCTTCCGAGTGATGAAAACGATCGGATATTCGATTTCTTCGGGAGTTCCCTGATAGCTTATCTCCGATTTGCGGTAAACCTCTGCAGGCGTTTTCATTCCCAGCGCTTCATGCGGCCGGATCTGGTTATACTCCTGCGTCCATGCGTCAATCGCGCTTTGATTTGCGGCAATTCCGCCGCTGATCTTGCCTTGAATTTCATTGCTCAGGTCTGCGTGCATTCTTTCGTGCGAGCCGTTTTGTGTGGGGCATCCGGGCTGGGTCCTGTCCGGAATAATGCCGTTATATATCCACCATGCGGAAAGCCGGGTCAGTCCCAGCATACCGTGGCTGGTGGCAAAAGGTATACCGTTATCGCTTCGGATTACTTTAGGTAAGCCATATTGGTGAAAAAGTTGTTCAAAGACCGCCCGGACCGCGTCTGCCGAAGGGGAACACATCAATCTTATGGCCAGAATGTATTTGCTGGCAAGGTCGCGTATGGTAAGCGGCAGGCATTGCTCTCCGTCGGAATACCAGTAGCCTTTGAAGTCAACCGTCCAAACATCATTGGGCTGTGATGCGGGGATTTGGTTTCTCAGCCGTGAGGCGTCCGCCTTAACCGTATGAACACGTTTTTTCTTAATGAGGTCTGCTTTTCCCAACACGCGGTATATGCTGCTTTCGGATGGCGCCGGGCTTTGCGGGTACGCTTTTTGATACAGTACGGCCAGCTTTTTGGGTCCCCAAGTCGGATGAGCTGTACGCAGTTTGATCAGACGAATCACGGTATCTTCATCCAACTGGTTGGGAGATTTGCCGGGCGTTCGGCTTTGATCGCAAAGGCCTGTAAATCCATAATCCAGGAAACGGTTTTTCCATTTATGGCCGGTTTTCTCGGATACGCCATATTTACAGCATAGTTCTTTGAAGCAGCTCGCACCATCTAGATATTCTCTGATAAATTCTTTTCTCTGTTCCAAAACACAGGTCTCCTTCCATGCCATACAGGTGATTCCTTTCAACAAAATCTCCTGTATATTTTAATGCTATGGCTTACCTATGTCCTGAAACTTTTTACTTACCTATGTCCTGAAACTGCACACGGAATCCCCCCTCGTCCCCTGACGAAAGAATAAAAAATTGTTTTTTTAGTTTTTAATAGTTGGGTAATGTAATCTTATAAAATTACAGAAAAAAAGCGGCTATACCGCTTATTTTTTCTTGTCCAGTTTTATCAGTTCTTCCGCAATGCGTCCTGCGCCCTTCCCATCCACCAGGCCCATTTCCTTTTTGGACATTTTTTTCCTTAATGCCGCATCGTTTACCAGCGTTTTTAAATTTTTACGGATGGCATCCATACACCCCTCCGGGTCGGTTTCGTAATGCCCGGCCGGAAGCATGATGCCTTTTTGGCCCATCACGTTTACAACGTTCACCTGGTTGCCGGCCATGCTGAAGGGGACGCACGGGATGCCGCAGGCGCAGATCTCGTACAGGGTGGACCCGCCCGCGGACACGGCAATATCGCATTTTTTCATGAGTCCTGCCATATCGCCGCAATTCTCGTAGAGAACAACGCTTGGGTATTCTCCCACCATTTCCCTGATCTCCCCCGCAAATACGTTCAGACCGCCCACCACCACGTGCAGGACGGCGCCGCCAAACGCGCCGTCTTCCCGCACCATCCGAATGATCTTGGACGCAAGGTTGTATTTGTCCGTTCCCCCGGTGGTAACCATCACGTTTTTCACTTCATTAAACTGCCTCGTGATGTTAAGGTTCTGGAATTCCGCCCGCAGGGGCGCGTACGCGCAGCCCATCAGCAGCTTTTTGCTCCCCCGGTATTCATGGGAATCATAATCCAGGTTGTAATTAATCAAAAGTTCCACCGGCAGGCCGCCGTCCCCCATATCAAAAATATACGCTGTCTTTGCCTTGCCGCGCAGCCTCTCAAAATAGGCCGCGTCCGCATAATAACTGTCCACCAGCAGGGTGGTGATCCGCTTTTCGGATAAAAGCGCAAAGATATCCTCCCCGGAAAGATCGTCATAAACGCCCGGAATGGATACGCAATCAAACCCGGCCCGCCGGATGATTCCCTCCGCATCCACCGAAAAGAACACCGTCTGTCCACCTTTTTTGCGGATGGCGTCCCCTATCGAAAGGCAGCGCATTACATGCCCGGTGCCTATATTCTCGTTTCCGTCCGCCCTGATCCCGATCATTTCTCCACGTTCTCCCATTGCAAAGGCATCCCGAATTTTACCGCTTTGGCGCATTTTTTCCCCAGAATCTCTTCATAAAACGCGGGCGCAATCCCGTAAGACGGCCGGATCACCCGTATGTTCTCACCCGTAAAAACTTCCCCTTCCAATATGTCCCGGCTCGCAAAAATCGACCGTCTGCACCACCGCGCCTCTATCTCCCTCGGGGTCGGCTGATACGTACCCTGCCCCCGCGCGAGCACCGCCAGGTTCACCGCCGCCGCCATGTCCGCAAACTCCTGCGGCTCCATGGAAAAAGCGCTGTCCGGGTTTTTGATGGCGCGGCTTAAACAGAAATGCTTTTCAATCACGCAGACCCCCAGCGCCACGGCGGCCGCCGCGGCTTCGCCGCCCATCGAATGGTCCGAAAACCCGACGGGCACGGAAAAATCCGCCGCCATCTGCGGGATCACCGCCAGGTTCATATCCGCAAAATCGGCCGGATACTCGCTGGTGCACTTCAAAAGGACGATCCGCTCGTTGCCGCAGGCCCGCACGGTATCCACGGCCTTTGCGATTTCGCCCTTATCCCCCATACCGGTGGACAGCAGCATGGGCTTGCCTTTTTGGGCTACATATTTCAGCAGCGGAATATCCGTCAGCTCATAGGAAGCGATCTTGTACATCTCAATCCCAATATATTCCAGATAATCCACGGACGTCGCGTCAAAGGGCGTTGATAAAAAATCCAGACCCCATTTTTCCGCCTCGTCCTTGATTTTCTTCTGCCACTCCCAGGGCATCCCGGCTTCCTTATACAGTTTGTACAGCGTATAGCCGTCCCACAGCCCGCCCTTCACCTTGAAATAGTCAAGATCGCAGTCCAGCGTCATGGTATCCGCGGTATAAGTCTGCACCTTCACGCAGTCCGCGCCCGCTTCCTTCGCGGCGCGCACGATCCCAAGCGCGTTGTTTATGTCCCCCGCGTGGTTCGCGGACATCTCCGCAATAAAATATACGCCGCCGCTTTTTATCTTTTCGTACAGTTTCATTTGTTCAACTTCCCTTTTCTTCGTCAGTATGGTACAAGCGGTAAATCGTCATCCCTTCGTTCTGATAAACGGTCTCGCCCAGACTCGTGTCCAGCCAGAATTCGGGCGTTATAAATTTGCTGCTCACCAGGTAATCCACATCCTGGTCAGCCAGTTCGGCCAGTGCAAACTGGTCGCCCGCGTACACGCGTTTCAGAAGAGCAATCCGGCTATCGATCACCTGCTGGTAATCGTCCGCATACGTATTGATATAATAATACCCTTCCAGGTAATTCGTCCGTTCGGAAAATGCGGTGTAGTAAAAATACCGCGCATAATACGGGTCTTCGCCCGGAACGAAGTACATCCTGTCGGAAGCCACCATCGCGTCTTCCGGTGTATTCTCTTTCAGCCACTCCATCCCCTCATATTCATATACCGATATTCCATCATACGGGCTCACGTTGTACTGATTCGCCGTTTTCGTTTTCCAGTCCTGTGCCACTGTCCGAATTGTCGGGAGCACGCCCACCGCCAGAACCCCGGCAACAACGCAAAAAAGAATGATCTTCGCCGCTTTTTTAACCTTTTCATTTTCCCAACTGTTTTTCAGCACATAATAGATGGCAAATATGCCGAAGGGCACCGCAGCCTCCATAAACAGCGCGTTGGAATACCCCGGCTGAAAAAATACCGAAGCGGCTATGATCCCCGCCAGAATGCCGGACAGTAGAAATACCGCCGTCGGATCGGCTTTTCTTTTCCTGACCAGAAAACACACCAGCATCACGCTTGCAAGCACCAGCACAGTGTGCTTTAAAAATAAGAATAATGGATATGCAATGAACGCCGCACCCGCCGGTCCGATAGCCGCAAGCAGAGACTGAAAGTACGCCGGATTTTCCCCCATCATGGGCGTCAGGAAATCGATTGAAAGACTGTTGTAAGTATGCGTGCCCAACACCATGGTCAGCACCATAAATGCAAGCACCGCCAGCATGGAAAGACCGCCCCAAAGGATCTGCAGGCTGTTTTTCCGCCGGATGATCTGCACAAGAAACACAATCCCCACCCCTGCTATCAGTACCACCGCAAACAGGCTCTTGGTGCCGATAGCCATGCAAAGGAATATAAGAAAAAGCAGAAAATCACGATTTTTGAATATCTTCACGTTTTCAATGTTTTTAAAAATCCTTATAAAAAACGCCGCGGCCACAACGGTAAAAGCCAGAGCGAATAATGTAGCGTACGCCTGCCACAGCATATGCCGCATGAAAACGATGCTCGAAAAAAACGCGACGGCCACCAGCGCCGCGCGCAGCCATACGCTTTTGCTTATTTGCGAAAAGAACAGATAAAGCGCGCTGATAAAGACAATCAACTGTAACACAGGCAAAAATTTAAAATACAATACGAAAGACGATACCCCAAGGATGTTCTTGAACGCCGCCAAAAAAACGTTGGTGAAAAAATGATAGCTGAAAGTGAGACCCGCAACATGAATGTCCATCACCGGGAAGCCGCTTGCAATAGCTGTGGTGTTGCCCGCGTTCCACAAAAGGTCTTGGTAATAATTCATGTAAGGATGTCCGCCAAGGTCAGGCACCTTGGACGCATACAAGGCTGAAAAAAACACCAGCGTTAAAAACCCGGCCAGCAGCATTGAAAGAACCCATCCGCTTTTATTGTCCGCTTTCAAATCGCGCAGCTTATCCCGATTCCGCAAGAGATACCATACGCCTAAAAGCGCGACCCCGGCCATTCCTATAAGAAGATAATCCTGAGCACCCAGCGCATAGAACACATAAAACTCCAGTATAACCAGCACGATCCCCAATAAATAAGACAGCATCACCAGTTTGATGATGTTTTTCTGCGGCTGTATAACCTGTGCCACCGCCATCCCGGGCACCAACACAAACGCCGCCTGCGAAAGCAAAAACATCAGTTGGTCAGAAAAGGAGACCTGTCCGAAACGCTGCGTCAATAAAATAAAACCTGCGGTGTAAATGATCAGGCATACCATCCAGTATTTCGTATTGAATATCTTTTTACCGTTTGGGGAATCCATCGTACACCTCTGAAATGCTAAACTATATTCTGTATTATATAATAAAAAAAACCATTGTGGTATCTTTTTTTAAGCGCGTCCGACCCGTAAGGCGCGCCGTGTTGCATTTTAAGTATTGAAATGATATATTTGATATAATTGGTTTTTAAATGAAGGATGGAACTGATTTGAAAGTTTTAAACACCCTTACCCCCTCTGAAATCATGCAGAACAAAAGAAGCCTTCGCGCAGATCTGCTCGCGCAGGAGGGTTTGCTTTCAAAAAAAATTGCAGTTTTAAGCGGCTCAACAATAGGGGAGATTAAGAATATCTTTGAACTCTTCCTTTTGGATGAAGGTATCCGCCCGGAGTTCTGGGTCGGCGGGTTCGACCGGTATTACGAGGACGTTGTTTTTGAAAATAACGCACTGAAAACCTTTTCGCCCGACGTTGTATATCTGCATATCTCCACCATAAACATAAAGCAGCTTCCTTCTCCTTCAGATACGCCCGAAAATGTGAAAAATATGCTACAATCGGCATTCGACCGTATCAAACAGGTGCTTTTAAAAATTAAACAGGATTACGGATGTCCGGTCGTTGTCAATAATTTCGAACCTCTTCCCTATCGCCTTTTCGGCAACAGCGACGTCTACCGCATATCCGGCCGGTTGCATTTTTTAAACAAACTGAACGAGCTTCTTAGCGACTATGCGCGGCAAAACGAAGACTGCCACATCAATGATATAAACTACCTCTCGGCCGTATACGGACTCAAGCACTGGGCCGACCCGAAATACTGGTATCTGTATAAATACGCACTGAATCCGGACGCAATTCCCCTGTTGGCGCAGAATCTTTCCGCCATCACCAAATCCATATTCGGCAAAAACAAAAAAGCGCTTGCCCTGGATCTGGACAACACCCTGTGGGGCGGCGTGATCGGAGACGATGGTGCGGAAAACATCCTGGTGGGGGGCGAGACCCCGGCCGGCATGGCTTATGCCGATTTTCAGCGCTATATAAAAGCGCTTTCCGAAATGGGCGTCCTGCTCACGGTCTGCTCCAAGAACGACCCCGAAATCTCAAAAACGGGGTTCGGCGTTCCGGGCAGCATCCTTAAGGCTGACGATTTTCTGGAATTTGTCGCCAACTGGCAGGACAAGGCCTCTAATCTTGAGATGATCGCGAAATCCGTCAACATCCTTCCCGAAAGCATCGTGCTGGCGGACGACAACCCGGCCGAGCGCGAACTGGTCACCCAGGCGCTTCCTAAAGTGGAAACCCCGGAATTGACCGATCCCGCCGGTTTCATTACCGCACTGGACGCCGGGGCCTATTTCGAGGCAACGGCTTTCTCGGCGGAAGACGCCAAACGCGGCGAATACTATAAGAAAGACAAACTGCGCGTGCAAGAGCAATCCTCTTTTCAGAATTATGGTGAATACTTAAAATCCCTTGGGATGCGCGCCCGACTGTCTGCGTTTGAGAACATCTCCCGCATCGCCCAGTTGATCAATAAAACCAACCAGTTCAACCTGACCACAATACGGATGACAGAAGGCGAAGTGCAGGCGGCCGTCCAAGACCCGGACGTCATCACCATAAGCGCGCAGCTCTCGGATAAATTCGGGGACAACGGCATCGTTTCCGCACTCATAGCGGACACAAACGGCGGCAAAGCCGCCATCCGACTCTGGGTGATGAGCTGCCGCGTTTTCGAACGCAATCTGGAATTTGCGGTTTTCGACAAACTTGTATGCCAGTGCAAAAGCCGCGGAGTGGACGCGATTACCGGACAGTACTTCCCCACCGCCAGAAACGGCTACGTCAAAGACCTCTTTTCTAAGCTTGGCTTTAAGCAAACAAGCGAGACTGATTGGGAATACCCTGTCCCCCGGGATTACAGGAATAAAAACAACGTGATAGGAGTATAAGCAGCATGACAGAAGAACAGATCAAATCGGAAGTGCAGGACGTTTTCCGCCGCGTGTTCGGGGATGATACGCTTGCCGTCACCCAGAAGACCACCCAGGACGACATCGAAGCATGGGATTCGCTGGAGCACATTAATATCCTGTCCATTATCGAACAGAAATACGGCGTCAAGTTTGACTTGAACGAAGTCATGGAAATAAAAACAGCAGGCGATATCATGAATATTGTCTCCCGGAAGGTGAACAAATGAAAATCCATCATATCGGCTACCTGGTGGAAGATATGATATCCGCCGTTAAACAATTCGAGCAAATGGGATACAACGCGAAAAAAGAAGGCGTCGTACGGGACGATGCCCGTGGTATATTGATCTGTTTCATGGAAAACGGTTCCCTTTTGGTCGAACTCATCTCGCCTTTTAACGAAAAATCCGCAGTATCCGGGATGCTCCAGAAAAGAGGAACCGGGCCCTACCACATCTGTTATCTATCGGACGACATGGACCGGGACTTAAAAGCGCTTTCCCAAAACGGTTTCATGCTTATCTCACCCCCCGCTCCCGCGGTCGCGCTCCAAAGCAAACAGGTCGCATTTTTGTTCAGTAAAAACGCTGGAATCGTCGAACTGCTGGAAAAATAAACCCGCTTACAAAAAGAGAAAGGACCAGCGCAATGCAGGAACTGCCTACCATCCGCTGCCGGCATATCCGAGAGAAAGACTTAAAAAAGATCATGGAATGGCGGATGCAGCCGGATATTACCCGGTATATGAATACGGACCCCAGGCTCACACTGGCCAGCCAAAAGGAATGGTTTGCCTCCATCCGTGACATCAAACCTTTTTTCTACTGGATGATCACGGTCGGCGGCCAGGATGTGGGCCTTATCCAGATCGTTGAATATTCCAAAGACGAATGCGAATGGGGCTATTTCGTCGCAGTAAAAAGCGCGCGTTCGCTCGCTCTCGCCGTCTCTCTGGAGCTCAGCCTGTACGATTTCATTTTCACACACACGCGGGTTAAAACGATCTATGCCAAAACGTTCAGCACAAACGCCTCGGTTGTCCGTTTGCACGAGCTTTGCGGATGCGATACCATAGAGGTATTAACGGACCATGTGCATAAAAACGGAGAATCTTTCGACGTCACGGTGCAGGCCATGCCCTTGGACAAATGGCAAAAAATCAAAACCACCCACCAATACCAGCCGGTAGAATTCGAAAGCGAAAGAACTTAAAAAAGGCTCATGCAATGCAATGAGCCTTTTTGTTATATCCAACCTGTCCGCACTTCCGGGTTCCTAATACGTCACCTTAAACGGTATGCTGCTTACATCCAAAACGCCATACCAGAGCTTAAAACCGGTCTCATTCCAAAGCGTCAGCAAAAAAATCAGCTTGATTGCGGCGATGCAAATGATTATCAACGCCAGTTTCGTAGGTTTTTCAAACTGCGTCAGCATGAAATACAATAAAATCAAAAGCAGCATATTGGAAAGATGCGCGGTTCTGGCCCCCGAGAGATAAAGCGTGGGCGAGAATGTCATCAGAATAACAGAGGCGATCGCGGCTATGTAAATCAGACTGTAAAAGAAAGACCGTTCGCTCCTGCCCCAGGCAAACCAGAAATTGACGGGGATCAGCAACAAGGATACGCCCCAGAAAATATACGGCAGAATTTGCGAGGGCATCAATAAGCTTTGCGCAGACAGATAGTTGAACGTAAATAATTGCTGAAAATTCTGCATATAAATTCCGAAAACATTCGAATCGGCAGGGTTTATTTGCCTTAAAAGCATCACACAGGAAACCACTATCGAAGCAATTGCCAGCGCTTTCAGCCCCTTCTTTCCCGTCTTTTTTAGCAACATCCAGCCAGACGCAAACCATAAAAACATCAGCGGCAAATACGACTGGTTGATTAATGTGTTCATGGTGTAGTGGGCCATTACGGCGAGTTTTTGTTTGATTTCCAAAAATTGATACAGCGGAAAAGTGCCGAAATTAGCCGCATACCGCAGCGACTCGCCGGGGGCGGACATGGCGATCAGCGTTGATACAGCCGCTGCGGCCGTAAGCGCCGCCAAAAACCAGTTGACCTTCCTGGTTTTTATAAGCAGATAAATCAGCGTTGCGACCGTAGCCCCAATCATGCATAAGGCCACCTGCTCCTGGCTGAAGGACAAAAATACCGCGCACAACACGCTGACAACCTTCAGCCAGGTTTTCGTCCTGTATTCCGGATTTTTCAGCGTAAAAACAAAGGGCGTAAACGCGATCACCCCCATGGCGAAAGGCAGCAGATAACTGGTCGTCCCGGACACCCAAAAAACGGAAGGCGACAATACATTGGTATTGATGATCCCAAATCCCAAACAGCACAAATAGGCAAACAGGCACTTGCGCGTCCGGCTCATTTCTTTTCCAATTGTCACCCATTTATAGAGCGCAAACGAGGCCGCGACGGTCATCCCGGTGCAGAGCCATTTCCACAGAAAGAAAAATTCGCCCGTTATAAAAAAATTAAGCGAATCCGTAAACAGCCTGCCCGACCATGTGTTATACCGGTAGCTCATATAATCTAAAAATTTATATTTTAAATGCATTTCGGAAACGATCAAATCGTCCCCCGGCATCAGTGGAATTCTGTTGAATATAATAAACATCAGTACGGCAAAAAGAACAAATGCCAGGGCGGGCGAAAAAATTATTTTTTTAAAACACCGGGAATCGTTTAAAAGGTCTGGTTGCATGTCACATACTCCCTTTATTTAAATATTTATACTGAACTCTTATTATTATATAGCATATTTAACCAGCTGTAAAACATTATATGGTAATTTACACATAAATTCTATGATAAAATCTCATATTGCATTTTTTTGTATTAGTAACATATCAATATTAATGTTAGTCTGCTTTTATTGGACGCGCAAATGTAATAATAGGCTGCAAGGGCTTGATTTGGCCCGAATTCCGCGCCTGTTCATAACAAAACTCTCATAATCCGCATATTATTTTCATTTTCTTATAAACCTTTATATAAAAATAATTTTATATATGAATCATTAAATTTATTTGGTATAATAAGTAATACTATTAATTCAATCTTTTAGGAAAAACCGAATATGAATAAGATGGATGATCTGAAAAAGTATAAAAATCTAAACGTATTTTTTATATTCGTTATTTTTTTTATATTCATATTGCTCGAACACAGTCTGGTATACGAGTATTTCGACGATTACGGCTACGCCTCCCTCTCGTTTGTGAACAATATCCCGAATGTGCAGGGCACGCATTTTAATTTATCCCAGCTGCTCCATTTCTATAAACTGCATTATTTCACCATCACCGGAAGGATCTTTTCCCAAAGCCTGATGACTATAACGCTCAGCGCGGGACTTTGGTGCATACGCATCGTCCAGTGCATCACCATTACCCTTACCTTATATATGATCTATAAATTATTAACCTACCGCTTGCCTCAAGACAGAGAAAATCCCGGGGCCAAACGTAACCGCGTCCTGGTTGCATTTGTCGTATGCCTTTCCTACGGACTTTTGGAACTGTATATTTTAGATAAAAGCATCTATTGGTTTACAGCATCCTCTACCTATTTATGGCCGCTTCTTCCCCTGCTTTTCGGAATCTATATTTATTACAGATATATGCAGGGCGATTCCTTCAATCCATGGATGAAGGCCGCCGCTCTTCTTTGTCTGGCTTTTTCGGCAGCCTCACAGGAGCAGATCGCAGTCGCGACACTGATCATCATCTTCGGCCTTTTGGCAATAAAGATATTCAAACAAAAAAGTGTGTCCCGGTTCGATATCCTGGCCGTTGTCTTCATTCTGGGCGGCGCACTGTTTCTCTTCCTTTCCCCCTCCAACGCGGTACGGAGCGAAGCGCTCAAACTCGAACCCAGTTTTATCGAATACCTGAACATGCCCGTTGTCCATCGGATAACCGTTGGCTTTAGGATCATGCTGCAATACCTGTTCAGCAAAAACTACTATCTTTTAATGATCGGCCTTTTGTCCTCAGGCAGCTATATGGGCGTAAAGCTGTTCCGGGAGAAAAAGGGCTTTTTTATCGTCAATATCATTCTCGCCGTTCTGAGCCTGTTTTCTCTAACTGCCATGCTCGTCTATAACGACGGCCTTTTCACCCTGATCGTCGCCAAAGGTTTTTCGGACAAACTGGCGTATCTGTATATCGGCTTCATCTGCCTGCTCCTATTGTACGGTTTTATCGCGTATTACCAGAAAAAGAAGAATCCTTTTATGTGGATCCTGTTCATTGCCGGAGCAATCTCCGCAGGTTCGGTCATTGTCTCCTTCCTCCCGGTATCCAGCCGGCTCTACATCCCGTTCGCCGTCTTCTCCCTTGTCCTAATCGGCGACGCCGTCTGCGATTTCCTGCACACAATCCGTACAAAGCATATTAAAACTTTGTTCCTCATCCTGCTAACGGCAGTGATAGCTGCAAATGTGATCAACTATACAAAATTGGTCTATAAAACAACCGGGCCCATCATTGATAACGACCTGAGACTCAAAGACGCGGCCACGCGTATTCACAACGGGGAATACATCACGGTGATCCAACTGAAGCCTTTCCCCAATATCGAAAGCGACGCGCTGCGTCCTAAATCTGGAACCTATACGATATACAGACAGAATACCCTGGATTGCATCAAGGAATTCTACGACATCCCTCCCAGTGTTAAATTTGCCTTTGACGAATAACGCTGCCCCTGCGTACAATCTTCTTGCTTTTTCGGCCCGCCGCTTGACCGGCAGGGCTTTTTAAAATAAATTATAATAAAATTGAAAAAAACCGAAAAGAATGCTAAACTTCTCTTTGAACAAAGATAAAAAGAGGTGCCCGCATGATCGCAATCGTATGTGATACGCCCTATCAGCTCATGAGCGCCATTATGGTGGCTTGTTCTTTTAACAATACGGACGAACCCTTCGTTTTTTTTATCAACACCTATTTATACCACATGGAACAGTCATTTGATTATTCGGCCGGCTATCCGCGCATCGGCTCCATCTGCTACTACGGAAGAAAACAGATGTCGGCCGGCCTGCTGCTTTCCGGGCTGATAAATCCCCTGCGCATGCTGGATTCAATTGAGGGGTTCGACCGCAACATCAATCTGTCCTGCATCATATCCTCCCGCACAACCTATATCGCCACCTACCTGTATAATTATTTTCAGAAAAAAAACCCGGGCTTAAAGCTGTGCCTGGTTGAAGAAGGGATCGGCGAATATTCCAGCCGTCTCATACACACGCGCTTTACCCGTGTCTGCGCTTTCCTGCATAAAAAGACACATCTGGACCGCGTGAGCGAAGCGTATTTCAGCGCGCCCGACCTGTATCCGTACGAGACCGGCTTTCCCGTTAAAAAAGTGCCTCCCTTGACCAAGGAAGGCCGCGAAATCATCGAATCCATGTTCAACATGCAAAACATCAAAGACAACAATCTCCTTAATTCCTACTCCTGCGTTATTTTAAGCGAGCCCACCACGGTGGAACTTAAAAAGCAGGAAGATGTAGACAAATACAACAGGGTCGAAGAGGACATCCTGGACGCGCTCGCCGACGTTATGGGCGCTGAAAACACCGTCATCAAGGTGCATCCCATCGACCCGAACTTCAAAAACGATAAAATCAAAACCTATTACACCAAGCTGCCCATGGAATCCCTGTTGCTGAGCATGGATGCGGACAGCAAGATATTCGTCTCCCCCATGTCCACGGCCATGCTCACCCCCCGGCTGCTTTTCGGTAAAGTGCCTTTTTTGGTATTCACCTATAAAATGCTCATGGGCCCCATCCTGGCCCATGTCGGGGACGAAGCCCATCTTGGGCGCTATATCGCTTTTGTAAACAATTTCATCGCCGCCTATCCAGACCCGTCCAAATGCGCCGCTCCGGGATCGATCGGGGAACTGAAGGAAGTCCTCTTCGCGTTTTCTGCGCGCGCAAAAGAGTTGCAAACAAAAGATTAACGATGCTATAATAAAGTTCAGACTGAATTTTAAAGTAGGGAGTTTTTGTGCAATGTTGGATAATAAAACCATATTGATCACAGGCGGCACCGGTTCGTTCGGCAATTACTTCACCAGTTATGTTATTAGGCATTACAAACCAAAGAAGATTATCATCTACTCAAGAGACGAATTCAAGCAGTTCAACATGCGCAACAAGTTCAAGGAGCAAGATTCGCTCCTCCGGTTTTTCATCGGGGACGTACGGGACAAAGAACGGCTTCTGCGCGCGCTCAACGGCGTGGATTACTGCATCCACGCGGCTGCCATGAAGCAGGTACCCGCATGCGAATACAACCCGATCGAAGCCATCAAAACAAATATCAACGGCGCGACCAACGTGATCGACGCTGCCCTTGACCGGAACGTTTTAAAAGTCGTGGCCTTATCCACCGACAAAGCGGTGAATCCCGTCAACCTGTACGGCGGTACAAAACTGGTCTCGGATAAGCTTTTTATCTCGGCCAACGCCTATTCGGGCGCAAACGGCACAGTCTTCTCCATCGTACGCTACGGCAATGTGGCGGGCTCGCGCGGTTCGGTCATCCCGTTTTTTACAGGATTGATCAGCCAGGGCAAAAAAAGCCTCCCCATCACGGATTTCCGCATGACGCGCTTCTGGATCAACTTAGAACAGGGCGTCCAACTGGTATTAAAGGCGCTCGGTGAATCCAAGGGCGGCGAAACCTATATCTCCAAGATCCCTTCCTTCAAAATAACAGACCTCGCGAAGGCCATGCTTCCGGGCTGCGAACTTGAAGAAGTGGGCATCCGGGAGGGAGAAAAGCTCCATGAAGTCATGGTCGCAAAGGAAGATTCCCCCCATACCTTTGAATACGACAAACACTACATCATCTATCCTCATATGGAATGGTGGTCCATGGAAGATCATTTCACCGCCGGCGGAATGAAAGTTCCGGACGGTTTTGAATATAGTTCGGGCAGCAACAAGGAATGGCTGGATATCGGCCGGCTTGCACAGCTGCTCAAGGCATACAAGTAAAACGGGGTTTTCAATGGAAAAACTTGCGATTCTGGGCGGCGCGCCCGTCCGTGAAACGTTCCTGTCCTACGGCAGGCAATTTATCGATGAAGACGATATCCGCTCGGTTACCGAGGTCCTGAAAAGCGATTTTCTGACCTGCGGACCCAAGGTGAGCGAACTGGAAAGCGCTCTTTGCAGGATCGGCGGGGCAAAGTATGCCACCGCCGTTTCCAGCGGTACGGCTGCGCTGCACTGCGCCTGCCTGGCGGCCGGGATCGGCCCGGGAGACGAAGTGATCGTCCCCCCCATCACCTTCGCCGCATCGGCGAACTGTGTGCTGTACTGCGGCGCGACGCCCGTGTTCGCAGATATAGACCCGGACACCTGGGAGATATCGCCCGAGGAAATCGAAAAGAAGATCACGTCTAAAACCAAAGCGGTCATCGCGGTGGATTACACCGGCCAGGCCTGCGATTATTCCGCCATCGTTCAGATCTGCAAGGTTAAAGGCCTCGTTTTGATCGAAGACGCCGCGCATTCCATCGGGACGCGCTATTTCGGTAAACCGGTGGGCAGCATCGCGGATATGACCGTGTTCAGTTTCCATCCGGTCAAAACGGTCACCGCCGGAGAAGGCGGCGCCATACTCACCCATTCACAGGAACTACATGAAAAACTGCAGCTGTTCTCCAAACACGGCATTATACACAATAATGAATCGTACACCTTAGAACAGGAAAGCCCGTGGTACTACGAGCAGATAAAGCTTGGCTACAACTACAGGATTACGGATATCCAGTGCGCCCTTCTTTTGTCCCAGCTTGAAAAACTGGACCGTTTCGCCGCCCGTAGGCGGGAGATCACGCAGACCTACCGGGACGCTCTGGGCGCACAGCGCGCCCTCACCCTCCAGCAGGAGACGCCGGGCAGCGATACCGTGCGGCACCTGTTCGTGGTCCGTATAAACGCGCAGAAACTGAAAGCCGGCCGCAGGGAAATCTTCGACGCGCTCCGGGCGGAGAACATCGGCGTCCATGTCCATTACATCCCTGTCTATTTTTTTCCGTATTACCGTGCGCTCGGATACGCCCCCGGGCTTTGCCCGCAGGCGGAAGCGCTCTATGCCGAGATCCTCACCCTTCCCCTGCACTATTCCATGACAGACGCGGATGTTTCGGATGTTGTAGCCGCGCTTTTAAAGGTGATCGGCTATTATAAAAAGGATTAAACGCTACAGATAAAGACAAGGAGACAGCAATGAAGTTTCTGGCAGCCATCCAGGCGCGCTTCGGGTCATCCCGGCTTCCCGGCAAAATCCTCATGGATCTTGCGGGCAAACCCGTACTCCGGCGAGTGGTCGAGCGCGTGCAAAAAAGCAAATATGTGGAAGAGGTCATGGTGCTGACCTCCATATCAAAAAAAGACATCCCCACCGTCAACCTGGTATCCTCCATGGATTGCCGTGTTTTCTCGGGCAGCGAGGACGATGTGCTGGACCGCTATTACCAGGCGTCCCGCCTGATCCGCCCCGAATACGTTATCCGCATCACGGCGGACTGTCCGGTGATCGACCCAAAGATGCTGGACCTCGCCATCGAACAACTGAATGCGGAATCCGATTATATGGCCGACCTGCACGACACGCTGGCCAACGGCCTGGATCTTGAGATCGTCAAATTTTCCGCGCTGAAAAACGCGTGGGAAAACGCCCGCCTGGCCTCCGAACGCGAGCACGTCACCATGTACATCAAAAACAACCGGGACAAATTCGTCCTGCAGGATTTCCCCTGCCCAATCCCCGGCATCGGCCATCACCGCTGGACCCTGGACGAGCAGGCGGACTATGAGCTCCTGTTAAGAATATACGACCATTTTAAAGACGGAAACTTTTATACGCAGGACATTCTTGATTTCCTTGATGAAAATCCGGAAATCAATAAAATCAACGCGCACATCATACGAAACGAAGGCCTTGCGAGATCGCTGAAAAACGACCGAATCGTGAACCGGGACGAATAGCGGCCAAAAAGAATTCCCCGCACGGATACGCCGGCCTTAATGGCCGGTTTATAAATTGACAACCCCTTGCTTTGCCTGAAAATCAATTCCAGAATTTCTTTTATTTTGGGATTTTTTATGAAAAAACAATACATCGGGCGCTGCATCCGCAGCAGCGGCTCCATCCGGCCGCGAAAACAACTTCGATATCATCCTTTTTTTTCGGCGGTCATGGTCGTATACGGGCATATGTTTATCCTGCTGCCCATACTTATTTTCACATTCAAATAATCCAAATCGAAGCGGATATCGCGGAGGAAGCATAAACCAAATCAAAAAAAGGGCCTAAGGCCCTTTTTTACTCGTTTTTGACGTTACTTCTCCGTTTTGTTTTCTTCCCCATCTTCTTTGTTTTTAAATTTCTCAAACTCTTCGATCGCGGTTTTCTGCGCCAGAAGGGTGATCTTGTCCTGCATCTGGGACATTTTTATGGCCATCAAAAATATCTTGAACACCAAAAGCCCAATGATGATTAAAAACAGCAGGTTCTGGGGCGACTGTATCCCGACCAGCGGCGCAATAAAAATAACAATCTGCGGAAATATACTGAAAATCAAAAGCAGAATGGCAAAAACGATCCAGTAGATCGAATCGGATATGTTCATATGGGAATGCCGTATCTTCCAAACAATATAGATGATCGCAAGTACCGCGACAACAATCAAGAATATGCTCAGTTCTCTGCTCATTTCACTACCTTCTTTCGAAACCATTGTATAATCAATATGGAAATGCTCATCCTTATCATAAAGGCGACGGATTTCCCAAAGGTAAAATAACTGTTGCCGGCCTGCCGCTCGTTCATTATTACCGGCACTTCGGCCAGTTTCGCCCGGTTGCGCACCAGAAACGCCCAGGTGTCCGGTTCGGGTCCCAGGTTTAAGTTGTCGCACAGCGCGCATATGATCTTTTTGTTCACCATCCGCATCCCGGACGTCGGATCGGTCATGCGCGCACCGGTTGTCAGTTTAAAAAAGAAACTGATGATGCCGGACCCAGCCACACGCAGGCCTCCGCGTTTCCTGCCGTCAATAAAACGGGAGCCGATCACAATATCGTAGCCTTCCAGCATCTTTTTTACCATGGGTTTGATATATTCGGCGTTGTGCTGCCCGTCCCCGTCAAAGGGCATCGCAATGTCATACCCTTTCATCCGCGCGTACCGTATCCCGGTCTGGAACACACCGTCCAGCCCGAGATTTACGGGCAATGCGATGCAGGGAAATCCGTTTTCCCTGCAGACTTTTTGCGTATCGTCGGTGGACCCGTCGTCGATCACCACATAATCGAATTCGGGGCAATGCAGTCGCAGATCCTCCAAAACGTTTTTGATGGTATATTGTTCATTGTAAGCGGGAATAAATATCAAGACTTTCATAAACCACCCGAATTAAAATTTAACTAGATAAATTATACAGTCAAACAGTCTTATTTGCAACTCATATACGTATCATTTGCTTTGACAGCCGCACGCGAACTGGGTATAATGATTCCGTAATAATTTTTTCGGGGTACACAATGAATAAACTGCATTTATTCCCAAAAAAGGTATGGGACGAAGCTGTCTCCAACCATTTGCGGCAAAAAATCCTTTTAATCGTCATTCTGGTGGTCCTGTCATTCGTATATGTTATGGTCTTCGCGCCTCCCCAGACCGAGGTGCTTCCGGCCTACGACGAGGCGGGCCAGCGGACCATCCGGAAAATCACGGGGAAAGCCCCCTTTCAAATGCCTTTTCATATCAACGCGGGGCAGCCCATCGGGCTTACCTTGTATTTCGATGTGCCGGAGTACCTCACGGCCGATAAATATGAGATTCGGGTCCAAAACAGCGCGGGAGATGCGGTTTTTGAAAATTCGTTTACGCCGGCCGCGCTGGATGAAGGCAGCGCGCTGATGTTCGGGCTTTCCAATATGCCCGAAACCGGCGGCGACTACACGCTGTCCATCACGGCAAAAAATGTTCCGGAAGAAACCGCGCTTTCCATTTTTCTGCGGCAGGATGCGGCCGGCCAGACTGTCCCTGAGGTCCGGGTCACCTATTCGCTGGGCATCAGCCCTTATGTTCTGGGCCTGTCTTTCTGGGTCGTGCTCGCGGGCTGCATACTGATTTTGTTCTATTCCAAAAAGATCCACGTAAACGTACTGGTATCCGTGCTGGTGTTCGGCGTGCTTTTCGCCCTGCTGACCCCCATTCTGGATGTTCCGGATGAAGCCACACACCTCGGGAAAGCTTTCATGGTCGCAAACGGTTCTCTGTTCGACGTGCCCGGCGGCGCGGTGGTTTCCAACGGCATGTCACAAATCACCGAACTTCATCTGGCCAAGCAGACGCTTCTTGACACCACCCTTCGCGGCCAGCCCATCGCGGAAGGCTTCGGCAACACCACCCTGGGGAACGGCCAGTTCTTCCTGGCGTACATTCCGTCGGCCATCGTCATATTCTTCTTTCGCATCTTCCATGCGGGCATCCTTCCCCTGTTCTATGCGGGCAGGATCATTAACCTGGTCACCTACGCCGTCTTCGCGTATTTTGCGGTCAAAACGGCGCCCCGATTCAAAATATTCTTTGCAGTCGTCGCGCTCATGCCCATGTCGCTGTACATCGCGGCATCCTACAACCGGGATTTCCTCACCTACGCGCTGGTGCTGCTTTTAGCCGCTTATTTCACCAAAATGGTTTTCGAAAAAGGTCTTACCTTGGGCAGAAAGCAAACGATCGTCTTCATCATCCTCTGCGCGCTTACCGCTATGCTCAAATACAGTCTGCTGCCCTTCTGCCTGCTCATGCTGTTTATTCCGGTTTCCCGGTTTGCATCCAAAAAATCAAAAGTCTTATTCTCTGTTCTTGCCATCGTCATTCCGGTGGCCGCCGCGGCGGGCCTCTTTGCCGCCAACACCTTCCTGATCACAGCGACCGGCTCGGCCGGCAGTTCCGCGCTGACCGAAGGCGGCCTCAATTTGATGGGCGCGAACGTAGGCGCGCAGCTTCATTACATGCTGGGCAGCCTGACCACGACGGTTTCGGTATTCCTGCGCTCCTTCGTGGAAAACACATATTACATCACGCAGCTGTTTTCCTTCGGCTGGCTGGCCTATGGACCGCCGGAAGTTTTCATATACCTGTATATCGGGTTTTTTATGCTGGTCGCGTTTGTCTATTCCAAATACGAAGCCGGCACGGCGCAGCTGGAAAATACCAGGCTGTCCCTGTTAAACCGTTTCGGTGTTTTCATCGTGATCGCGCTCGGGTATGTGCTGGTAAACCTTCTCTTATACCTCACCTGGACGCCGGTGGGCGCGGGGCTCATACAGGGCGTGCAGGGCCGTTATTTCATACCCCTTTTATTGTTCCTTCCCTTCTTCTCCCGCAACGTTAATCCTGTGCAGACCGAAGGCGAGGTCGCAAGAACGCATGTCAACCTGCAGTTCGCCGCGCTTGCGTTTATCATCCTCGTGTTCATGCATACGTTGTTTGAATATTATTGATTATTTACCACCTTTTTTAGAAAAAAAAGGCGCAAAAAAGGCTCCCGTCAAATCGGCAGCCTTTTAATTTTTAATTATTTACCGCAGCATTTCTTATATTTTTTTCCGCTGCCGCAGGGGCATGGGTCATTGCGGCCCACCGTCTTTTCGCTGACGGCCTGTTTGGAAGAGCGCCACTCCTTTACTATCTCATTTCTCTTCTCCTCGGAAAGCACATCCTCCCATTCGGGCAGTTCGTACAGCCATTTTGCCTTAGCGTCGTGCATGTTGAAATACAGTTTTTCAAAATCGATGTCCAGCTTTATCTTGGAAGCGGGTTTCAGTTTATCCACGCCGCATTCTTTTTTCAGGCTGGAATCTATCCCGCCCATAAACCCCGTGAACAGCACATCGTCCATGCCGTACTTTTCGGCCAGTTCGGAAAGTATCCCTTCAACCACGGTATCCTTATGGGCCAGCAGCGACTGGTATATCTTTTTCTCACGGTCGTAATACGCATTCCAAAACCGGTCATATTCCTCGGGCGTAGCCGGCGATTCCGCCAATTGTTTCCATTGCTCAAATAACGACATGTAAAAGCTCCTTTATGAATTGATCCGGGCGGCCACTTCCTTAATGAAAGTCTCCGTATCTACTACTTTTTTATTTTCTATCTCGCTTAAAAGTGCAAGATCTTTTGTCATAACGCCTTCCTCAATGGTATCGACCGACGCTTTTTCCAGTCTTTCGGCAAAATGGATCAGCGCTTCGTTTCCGTCCAGCTCCCCGCGTTTTTTCAGCGCGCCCGACCATGCAAAGATGGTCGCCATGGAGTTGGTGGACGTCTCCTCCCCTTTAAGGTGCTTGTAATAATGCCGGGTCACCGTACCGTGCGCGGCTTCATATTCAAATTGCCCCTCGGGGGATACCAGCACGGAGGTCATCATCGCCAGGCTGCCGAAGGCGGTGGCCACCATGTCGCTCATCACGTCCCCGTCGTAATTCTTGCAGGCCCAGATGTACCCGCCCTCCGATCGTATCACCCGCGCGACCGCGTCGTCAATCAACGTATAAAAATATTCGATTCCGGCGTCCTTGAACTGTTTATCGTATTCCGCGTCGTAAATATCCTGGAATATGTCTTTAAACGTATGGTCGTATTGCTTGGAAATGGTGTCTTTGGTGGCAAACCACAAATCCTGCTTTACTTCCAGGGCATAGTTGAAACAGCTTTTCGCAAAACTGGTAATGGATTTTTCGGTGTTGTACATGGAAAGCGCGATCCCCGGCCCTTCAAAGTCAAAAACAGGCAGGCGAGTTTCTTTATCCTCGCTGGTAATCACCAATTCCACCAGCGAACCGCCCGGCACCTTGTATTCGGTATCCTTGTATATGTCGCCGTAGGCGTGACGCGCTATTGTAATGGGTTTCTTCCAGGTCTTCACCGAAGGGCTGATGCCCCGCACCATGATGGGAGCGCGGAAAACCGTTCCGTCCAATATCGCACGGATGGTGCCGTTCGGGCTTTTGTGCATTTCATTCAAATCGTATTCGGTAACCCGTTGCGCGTTTGGGGTGATGGTTGCGCACTTGACGCCCACACCGTATTTCTTTATCGCATAAGCCGCGTCAAACGTCACCTTGTCGTCCGTTTCGTCGCGGTGCTTGAGTCCCAGGTCGTAATATTCGCAGTTGAGGTCGATGTACGGCACCAGCAGATGTTCCTTGATCATCTCCCAGATGATCCTTGTCATCTCGTCCCCGTCCATCTCGACCAGCGGTACCGCCATTTTGATTTTCACCATGCGTTTCTCCTTTGCGCTTAAAAATATTAATACCCGAATAGTTTACAATAAATCCGCCTTTTGTGCAACTAAGTAACCCCTTCTTTTTCACTGCCTTCCTTTTTTCTAAAAGAAAGGTAAGAGTAAAAAACCGCGAATATTCGCGGTTTTATCTCTCAAATCTCTATCACTTCAATCCCGTCCATTGCTTTTAGCACCAGCTCCTCCATCGGCAATCGGGCTTCGGAGCGTTCGATGCGCGCAAGCTTTGGATGGGTCACCGGGTGCTTGGGCACAAACACCGTGCAGCAGTCCTCGTAGGGCAGAATGGATGTTTCATAAGTGCCGATCGCCGCTGCGCGCTCCATAATCTCCAGCTTGTCCATGCCTATGAGCGGCCGCAGGATGGGCATATCGGCCACCGCACCGGTCACGTTCATGCTGTCCAGCGTCTGGCTGGCCACCTGGCCGATGCTCTCCCCGGTCACCAGCGCGGCCGCGCCCACGGCGCGGGCCACCCGCAGGGCGATCCGCATCATAAACCTGCGCATGATGATCACCAGTTCCTCGTGCGGGCATTTCTGGTATATCTCTGTCTGTATCTCGGTAAAGTGCACCACGTGCAGCCGTATGGGCCCGGCATATTTGGCGATGATCCCCGTAAGGGCCATTACCTTCTGCTTGGCAGCCTCGCTGGTATACGGCGGACTCATAAAATGAACGGCATCCAGCGAAACGCCGCGTTTGGCGGTCATGTGCCCCGCCACCGGGCTGTCGAACCCGCCCGAAAGCAGCAGCACCGCGCGCCCGCTGCATCCCGAAGGCAGCCCTCCCTGCCCCGGGAGAATGTCGGTATAGCATAACGCCTGCTCGCGCACCTCAATATATACGCTGATCCGGGGATGGTGCACGTCCACCGAAAGTCCGGGCAACCGATCAAGCAGATAGCCGCCGGTTTCGGCACAGATCTGCATGGAATTCAAAGGGAACCGCTTGTCCGCACGCTTGGCGACCACCTTGAAAGTATCTTCCTGTATACCGTCCTTTTTTAGCCGCGCCTGCAATATCTCCAGGCATTTTGCGTTGATCTCCTTCATAGTCTTGCCGGCCTCAAACGCCGGGCTCATGGAATGGATACCGAACACAAAAGACAAGGCGCGCATCACAGCAGGACCGTCTTCCTCCGCAAATCCCTTCACGTAAAAACGCCCTTCCCCGCGCGATACCAACGCATCCGGAAAATCGTCAAGCGCCCGTTTCATATTGCGGACCAGCGCCCTTTCAAAATACGGGCGGTTTAAGCCCTTTAAATGGATCTCGCCGTACCGGACCAGTATGATCATTCTTATCTCCTTGTAAACAGCCTTAAGGCCCCCGCAGCCTGGGCCAGGCTTTGGGCAGCGGCTGCCGTTTCCTCTTTCGTATTGTACGGGCAAAAGCTGACGCGCACCACCGCGTCGGCTTCCGCGCGCGAAAGGCCCAGCCCCAGCGCCGCACGGGAGATGCCTTTTTTGGACGTACAGGCCGCCCCGGTGGATATATATATTTTTTGTTCCTCCAGCGCATGCAGCAGCACTTCGCCCCGCACGCCGTTAATCAACAGGCAGACGATGTGATCCGCCCCGTCCGCCGGGCTTAAAACCTCCATGTCCGAAAGGCTGCCGGCCTCGCCCAGAAAAACTTCTTTCAGTTCCTTCAGACGGCCCGCATACTCCTGTTTTTGTTCCAAATAATTCTCGGCCGCATGTGCGAACGCAGCGATACCCAGGGTGTTTTCTGTGCCCGACCGCAAATTTTTCTCCTGCCCGCCGCCAGGGATGAGCGCTTTTAAGGGCGCGCCTTTTTTATAGAACACCGCGCCCACGCCCTTCAGGCCGTGTATCTTGTGCGCAGAGACCGTGTAATAATCGATATCCGAAGCGTCGCCCAGGGCTTTTCGCATATAGGCCTGCACGCCGTCGCTGTGAAAAAGCGCATTCCTGTTTTTGGCCTTCACCCTCCGCGCGATCCCGGCAATGTCGCTGACCGCGCCGGTCTGGTTGTTCACGTGCATGATGCTCACCAGCACCG
>Ga0351907_1087_pt1 | contig 24522 bp, 16 predicted proteins | sample BONcelHT113001E6_FD_206861 | JGI IMG/M metagenome (GOLD analysis project Ga0351907, IMG submission 206861) | Enriched cells from coal bed in the Powder River Basin, Montana, United States - BONCAT cells T11 rep1 HSBNCT.T11.300.1.E6 ... | reverse complement strand
GCCACCGGAAAGGTTTTCGATCCGCTTGTCCACCGCATCCCCGGAGAACATGAAGGCCCCCAGCAGGTTGCGGATAACACCGATGTTTGCCAAAGGCATGGCTTCCTGGACGGTTTCGAACACCGTTTTCTTCGGCTCCAGTACTTCCATGGCATGCTGACTGAAATAACCAAGCTCCACTCCGGCACCCAATGCGACACTGCCGCCGGTGTGTTCCGTAAGACCGGCCAAGGTCTTGAGGAAGGTGGACTTGCCGGCGCCGTTCACACCGACAACCGCAATCTTGTTGCCGCGCCGGACAATACCGGAAGCGCCGCTGAACACTGGATGCTCTCCGCCATCGGGCAATTCCCAGCTCTTGGCGAGGTTCTCGAAAACCGCCACGTCGTCGCCGCTCCGTGGGGGCTCTCTGAATTCGAAGCGCACCACCCGCTCTTCGGCAGGGATCTCGATCCGCTCGATTTTCTCCAGCTTCTTGACCCGTGACTGCACCTGAGCCGCATGGGAGGCGCGGGCTGCGAAGCGGGCAATAAACTCCTCTTCCTTCGCCAGCATATCCTGCTGCCGCTTGTGGCTCGCCAGCAACTGCTCCAGACGGATATCACGCTCACGTTCGTAGAAATCGTAGTTGCCGCTGTAGGAAGTAACGGTTCTGTTGGCAACCTCAATGATGCGGGTTACGACCCGATTCATGAAATCACGGTCATGACTCGTCATGAGGAGCGCGCCGTCGAATTCGCTGGAAAGCCATTCCTCCAGCCAGACAATCGACTCCACATCCAGATGGTTGGTTGGTTCGTCCAGCAGCAGCACGTCCGGCTTGAGGGTCAGAATTTGGGCAAGGGCAATACGCATCTTCCAGCCACCGCTGAAGGACTCCACCGGCAGGTCGAAACGGTCCGGCCCGATACCGAGACCGGTCAGCACGGTGCGGGCACGGGTGTCCAGATCATAGCCACCCCGGTGTTCGAAATCTTCCTGGGCAGCGCCGTAACGCTCAAGAAGAGCCGCCATCGCGTCATCCTCCATGGGTTCGCACATGGCCGCCTCCATTTCAGCCAACTCTCCAGCCAGACGCATGGTCTCGGCGGAGCCGGCCATAACCTCTTCGAGGGCCGAACGGCCGGCCATCTCTCCCACGTCCTGGGAAAAATACCCGATGGTGGTTCTTTTTGCGCAGGATATCTCACCGCTGTCCACCTCTTCTTCACCGGTGATGATCCGAAAGATAGTGGTTTTGCCGGCGCCGTTCGGGCCAACGAGGCCATTCCGGCTGCCCGGAAGAATCTGGAAGCCTGCATCACGAAAGAGAATCTGCGAGCCGTGCTGTTTTGAAATGTTCGCCAGGTGAATCATGCAAAGACTCCATATCGATACTGTGTATTAGGAGCCTGTCGGACTTAGGGTAAATCTGCTGCAAATCCGTCTGGACGGTCCATATTCCGCCGCTTTTTTGGGCAATAGAACAACTATTGCCCTGCAAAATCGACAAAATCTGTCCTCGCCCAGCCGAATTTTCGCTTCGATTTCCTAAGCCCGACAGACTCCTTGTAACAGAAAAGGGCTAGACCAAACGGCCTAACCCCATACATATGCGCAAATCAGAAACGGGATTCGACACCCGGACGAAGAAAAAAATCCCTCCCGGTGAGATCAGTACTATAGCTACATTTGCCCTGTTTGTCAAAGAATCAGATCATACCTGCCACTATCCGATGTGCAACGAAATCAGGGGAATCAGTTGCCCAAAAAGGCTTTTTGTACCTTCCTGCCGGCGTTACCCGCTGCTGATCCGAGAAAGAATGCCGGCACGGAAAGCGGTTTTTTCATTGACACCCTGGCCGGTACCCTGTATTTATTTTGTTACGTATTTGTTTCGCGCGCCTGACACTGTCCTCTCACCGCACTCAATTCAGGGAAAATTCACCGAAACAGGGTACGCCTGGCAAGGAAGGACAGTTGCCCAGGCGCTGTTCTTAGAAGCTGCAAACAAATAACAAAGGCATCTTGCATCTCATTTTCAGGCCATCTTTGACCGAACTTCAATCACCAAATCCTCAACGTAGCCCTGCTACGTCTGCGGTTTGGCTCAATCAGTTCTGTCAAATCCGACCTAAATCTGAACGCAATCTTGACCATGTTATTCATGTTCAGCTCCTTAGGGAGATCCATGAAGAAGCTCAAAATTTTCATTTCAACAATTTATTCGATAACTTTTCTATTTTTCATCCAGGTACCATGTCACGCCGCTGAGACGGCTTTCAAGGAAATCGTCAAGGATTCCATCTACGGCGGTTTGGTGGGAACAGTGGTCGGCGCTGCCGTCATGGCCTTTGCCAGCAAACCCGGAGATCACCTGGAGTATATGGCATATGGTGCTGCCGCAGGTGCCCTTGGCGGCGCAGCGTACGGCTACTTTACCTCCCGGGCGCTTGTTGAGGTCGATAACGGAAAAGTAAAATTCGCCATTCCGACAGTGATGCCGGACCAGAAGGATTCCTCAAGAAAAAATTCGGTCATTCTTACCACGCAATTTATCAAAGGAAAGTTCTAACACCCCTCTCCCATCACGGCAGATCCCACCCCTTTGACCTTTCAACCGCCCTGCTCCAACGGCTGAGCAACTCGGCGGCACGCCCTCGATCCATGGTTGGGGTAAAAGTACGTTCAGCCTGCCAAAGCCGGCCCAGTTCGGCGCGTTCGCTCCAATAACCCACCGCCAGTCCGGCCAGAAAGGCCGCGCCCAGGGCGGTAGTCTCCCGCACTTTCGGCCGCACAACCGGAATGCCGGACAGGTCCGCCTGAAACTGCATCAGCAGGTCGTTGGCAGTGGCACCGCCGTCCACCCGCAGTTCTTTAATCTCAATTCCGGCATCATTCTTCATGGCGGTCAGCAGGTCGGCGGTCTGAAAGGCAATGCTCTCCAGGACCGCGCGGGCCAGATGTCCGGCGCTGGAACCACGGGTAAGACCAAACAGGGCGCCCCGGGCGTACGGGTCCCAGTGAGGCGCACCGAGGCCGGTAAAGGCCGGGACGAGGTACACGCCACCATTATCCGGGACCGAGGCGGCCAGCGCCTCCACCTCCCCGGAACTGCGAATGATGCCGAGTCCGTCCCGCAACCACTGTACCGCTGCCCCGGCGACAAAGACACTCCCTTCCAACGCATACTCTGTCCGGCCGCCGATCCGACAGGCCACGGTGCTCAACAGGTTGTGCTTCGAAGCAACCGGCCGCTCTCCGGTGTGCATCAGCATGAAGCAGCCGGTTCCATAGGTATTTTTGACCATCCCCGGCCGGTCACAGACCTGGCCGAAGAGCGCCGCCTGCTGATCTCCGGCAATCCCGGCAATGGGTATCCGGGAGGCAAGCAAGGGGGCCGCCGTTTCCCCGTACACCTGGCTGGAGGACACGATCTCGGGCAGAAGTTCCCTCGGTATCCCGAGTATCTTCAGCAACTCCGGGTCCCAGTCGCCACGCTGGATATTGAACAGCAGGGTACGGGAAGCATTGCTGGCATCGGTCAGGTGCAGCTCACCTCCCGTAAGATTCCAGACCAGCCAGGAATCCACGGTACCGAAGGCCAGTTCCCCCCGTTCCGCCCGCTGCCGGGCGCCGGGCACGTTGTCCAGAATCCAGGCGAGCTTGGTGCCGGAAAAATACGGGTCCAGCACCAACCCGGCCCGCTCGCGGAAAAGGGGCTCTCGCCCTTCCGCCCTCAATCGATCACACTCAGCCGCCGTACGCCGGTCTTGCCAGACGATGGCATGATAGATCGGCCGGCCGGTCCGCCGGTCCCAGACCAGGGTGGTTTCCCGCTGGTTGGTAATGCCGATGGCGACAATATCCGCCGAAGTCAGTCCGGCACCGGCAATAGCCTCCACCGCCACGCCCAACTGGGACGCCCAGATCTCGTTCCCGTCATGCTCCACCCATCCGGGTTGGGGAAATATCTGCCGGAACTCCTTTTGAGCGACGCTGCGCACATTTCCCTGACAATCGAAAACCAGGGCCCGGGAACTTGTGGTTCCTTGATCAAGAGCAAGGATAAAACCCATCTCTTCTCCTTTCCAGACACCTTCTGCACACTTCGTCACTCCTTGTTCAGGGCAATTTCAGGTACGAAAATTCTGGCGTTCCATATCTCGTGTATCAGTTAGAATTTCATTATTTCACTAAAATATCAAGCATGACCACGGAAATACCTACCTGCCCGCACATCACTGCCTGGCACAAAAGTAAAATACTTTTAATTAAAACACGCATACTTATAAAGGGAAAATAATTCCTGTCAACGCTGACGCCACCCTTTCCTTTGTTATCATGTAACTATACTGTTGTACCGTTGAAAACCCGCAGGCGGTACCCGTGCCTAAAACCGCCCCCTGGCTTTCTCTTGCGCCACAAAAATAGAGAAAGGAGCTGAAATGACAATACTCGTACATCTCAGCAACCTCCTTCTCTGTGAGGCACTTGAAGAACTATTGCGAAGGTGCCCGGCAGGGTGGCAGGTCATCTCGCGCAGTACGGAGAATACGGCCACATGCCTCCTGCCTGATCTGGTCTTGATCGACCCTGCCAATCTGAATCAGTGTCTGTTTTCTCGATGGCCCGATGCCAAGTTCATCCTGCTCGACACCGGCCTACCACTCCACAATATGGTTAAGCTTTTATGTTTCTATCGACTGGATGGCATTATTTCCACCGACACTGATTTTCAGCTTTTCACAAGGGCTTTGGCAGTTGTCCAGAGTGGGCAGGTCTGGATAGACAATTGCAAACTGAAAGCGCTCCTCCGTAGCAAATCTTCCCACACCGCAAATGCCCTTGCTACACAATTGACAGACCGGGAAAAGCAGATTATGGATAAGATCGTCGAAGGTTTCAGAAACAAGGAAATTGCTGAAAAGCTTTATGTAAGCGAACAGACCGTAAAGTCACACGTAAATCACATTTTCAGCAAACTTGGCGTAACAAGCCGATCGCAGCTCGTTTCCCTCTTCGTTAACAACTACGACCACGACCAGTAGCCTGACCAATTTTCACTTCACCAACCCCCTGTCATCTCCCTACTCAGACTAGATACCCTGACAATCTTCATCCGAAAACTCCTTGACTGTGCTGTTCCGCGCTGGTCCCTGCTTAGTATCTCCGGAGGGAAACCAGGCATTTCACTTTTCCTTAGACGAATTAACTCTTCCACATTCCAGTCAGGGGTATTTGCGTACACCGGACAACTTTTGTTTCAGATGCATCCTACTCAAACAGTAAAACCTACTATTGATAAAAATCAATCTTTCGTACCATTTACCATCATTTTAACCAAGCTACAATTGAGCACAGGTTTATTCACGATATGAGAACGCTAACCAACAAAGGAGGTGAAACAGCGATTACAGCAAGGATCAGATGGCCCTTTTCTTCATCACATCACAGCTCAACACACAGCCCAAGGAGGTTGTTATGCGAACGAACACAAGGATTTTACGTATTGCTTTGGTAACGGTTGGCATTATTTTGGCTCTAGCGGTACAAGTCGTGTTTGCTAAAATCCCGGGAGTCGTGCCGCCGGATGCCACCGCCGAAGAATCATACGGAAAGACCTATGGAGAGTGGAGTGCCGAGTGGTGGACGTTAGTTTTTTCCCTTCCTGTGGAAGGCCATCCGCTTGCCGATGAGACCGGGGCACAATGTGCGGTGGGACAATCGGAGTCAAGTCCCGTGTTTTTCCTGATGGGGACGACGGGCGGCGCAGTAAAACGCACGTGCACGATACCGGCTGGAAAAGCGATTCTGATTCCCATCATTAACAATGCCTGCGCAGTTCCGGATGATGGTGACACAATCGATGACATTAAAGCAGTTTCAAGCGGCACTATTGATTTGGTGGATCTGCGGAGCCTCGAAGTTGAAGTTGACGGCAAAAAATTGAAAGGCCTGGAGAATTTCCGTTTCATATCGCCGATCTTTTCTTTTACCGGCGCGACACCAAACATTTTTTCCACCACCCAGCAAGCCTGGTATGAGGGTTCCAGGGAATTCGCATTTGCTGATGGCTTTTGGGTTCTTCTGGACCCCCTGCCGGTTGGCGAACATGACATCAGTTTTACAGGAAAAATACCCAAGTGGGGCTTTAAAATAAGTATTAAGTACAAACTCATCGTAGAATGAAAAGACCTGGTGTTTTCCGGGAGGGAAATTCGGCGGGCCGCTCGCAGAGAGGACTGGAAGAAATGCCTCTTAGGGGGATGGTCTGAGGGAGAGGTCTGGGAATAACCGCAAAATTGAAGAATTTACCATGACAAGACAGTCGGCGCCGGCGACAAGCAGAATTCTTGCGGGTAATTGGCGCCATCTTTAACTACAAAGCAGTATCATTTTGCTTGTTGACGAAATAACTTCAACGTGAGCAGAGCGGAAAAAGTTCAGCTTTCAGAACATCACCTGCAATTCCGCTGCCATGGGAGCGACACTGGCCGCTGGACAGAAAGTGGCCGCCTCCTCCCGCACCACCGTCGCCATCTACGGTGAAAGCGGCGTGGGCAAAGAGGTCATGGCCCGGGCCATCCACGTTGCCTCCGGGAAAAATATGACCAATTTTGTCGCGGTCAACTGCGCTGCCATACCGGAAACTCTTCTGGAAAGCGAACTGTTCGGCCATGTGAAAGGGGCCTTTACCGGCGCCGATCACGATCGAGAAGGGAAGTTTCTAACACCCCTCTCCCATCACGGCAGATCCCACCCCTTTGACCTTTCTACCGCCCTGCTCCAACGGCTGAGCAACTCGGCGGCACGCCCCCGATCCATGGTTGGGGTAAAAGTACGTTCAGCCTGCCAAAGCCGGCCCAGTTCGGCGCGTTCGCTCCAATAACCCACCGCCAGTCCGGCCAGAAAGGCCGCGCCCAGGGCGGTAGTCTCCCGCACTTTCGGCCGCACAACCGGAATGCCGGACAGGTCCGCCTGAAACTGCATCAGCAGGTCGTTGGCAGTGGCACCGCCGTCCACCCGCAGTTCTTTAATCTCAATTCCGGCATCATTCTTCATGGCGGTCAGCAGGTCGGCGGTCTGAAAGGCAATGCTCTCCAGGACCGCGCGGGCCAGATGTCCGGCGCTGGAACCACGGGTAAGACCAAACAGGGCGCCCCGGGCGTACGGGTCCCAGTGAGGCGCACCGAGGCCGGTAAAGGCCGGGACGAGGTACACGCCACCATTATCCGGGACCGAGGCGGCCAGCGCCTCCACCTCCCCGGAACTGCGAATGATGCCGAGTCCGTCCCGCAACCACTGTACCGCTGCCCCGGCGACAAAGACACTCCCTTCCAACGCATACTCTGTCCGGCCGCCGATCCGACAGGCCACGGTGCTCAACAGGTTGTGCTTCGAAGCAACCGGCCGCTCTCCGGTGTGCATCAGCATGAAGCAGCCGGTTCCATAGGTATTTTTGACCATCCCCGGCCGGTCACAGACCTGGCCGAAGAGCGCCGCCTGCTGATCTCCGGCAATCCCGGCAATGGGTATCCGGGAGGCAAGCAAGGGGGCCGCCGTTTCCCCGTACACCTGGCTGGAGGACACGATCTCGGGCAGAAGTTCCCTCGGTATCCCGAGTATCTTCAGCAACTCCGGGTCCCAGTCGCCACGCTGGATATTGAACAGCAGGGTACGGGAAGCATTGCTGGCATCGGTCAGGTGCAGCTCACCTCCCGTAAGATTCCAGACCAGCCAGGAATCCACGGTACCGAAGGCCAGTTCCCCCCGTTCCGCCCGCTGCCGGGCGCCGGGCACGTTGTCCAGAATCCAGGCGAGCTTGGTGCCGGAAAAATACGGGTCCAGCACCAACCCGGCCCGCTCGCGGAAAAGGGGCTCTCGCCCTTCCGCCCTCAATCGATCACACTCAGCCGCCGTACGCCGGTCTTGCCAGACGATGGCATGATAGATCGGCCGGCCGGTCCGCCGGTCCCAGACCAGGGTGGTTTCCCGCTGGTTGGTAATGCCGATGGCGACAATATCCGCCGAAGTCAGTCCGGCACCGGCAATAGCCTCCACCGCCACGCCCAACTGGGACGCCCAGATCTCGTTCCCGTCATGCTCCACCCATCCGGGTTGGGGAAATATCTGCCGGAACTCCTTTTGAGCGACGCTGCGCACATTGCCCTGGCGATCGAAAACCAGAGCCCGGGAACTTGTGGTTCCTTGATCAAGAGCAAGGATAAAACCCATCTCTTCTCCTTTCCAGACACCTTCTGCACACGTCATCACACCCGCCCTGAGCACACGGAACCTACTTCTCAAAGCAGGCCTCATTATGTCTCGTATCTCCCATAATTTCAAGAAATGACCGACAGACAATGGTTATTCCTAATCCCCTTGTTGAATAAACAGGATGTCTTGTGCTTTAAACTTGGTACGCTATAACTAAATTAGCCAAATAAACTCTGGAGTCATCAAGGACACATTAAATATTTGCAAAAATAATTTAAATTATTGACCCGCCCTGTGGATATCTCCTAAAGAATGAGCAGCCCAGGACGATAAGATACTAGGATGTCAGATATCGGACAGATTTCAATCTCACCAAGTGCTATTGTACTGCGGGAATACTCGTCAATTGATGACGTTACCAAGTTAAGATTTGTTTGCTACGAAAAAATCTATCAATTTTCAGGGGGAAGGTATGGGCAACAACGAATCAACAGAGGAAATCAAGATTCTGGCGAGTGATGATCTGAAACTGGTCCGCAACAGCGACGATGTACAACTCGTCCGTGGCGTGAGCCGGCGGGATTTTATGAAATATACCGTCGGAACGGTAGCATCCATTTACCTGGGCACGATGAATACTGGCTGCGGCAGTAGTAGTCAAAACGGAATTCAGCTCACCACATACCCGATTGATTCCACTGTCGTCACCACGACGACTCGGGTGCTGTCATTTGACATGCCGCCGCAACCTTCCGGCCCCAACTCGGGAACGGGACTCTACCTGTCCGAGCTTCACCTGGTTGATCAGTACAGAAATTATGGTTACGGTAATTGGCAGTTCAGCACAGAGGGCCTCCAGATAGTGCCGCGGAAGGATATCATGCCGGGCGGCGACGCGTATCCAACGCCCGCCAGAAACACAAAATTCCTGAATTTCTTTGCCATAACCGATATCCATATCACCGACAAAGAAGCACCGAACCAATTGATTTACCTCCAGCAAGAGGATCCTGCGAATTCCGGGGGCAACACATCCATTTACTCGCCAATCATGCCGTACACAACCCATGTCCTTGATGCAGCCATTCAGACGGCAAACGCACTGCACAAGAAAAATCCCTTCGATTTCGCCATCTCACTGGGCGACACCTGCAACAATACTTCCTACAACGAACTTCGGTGGTATATCGACGTCATCGACGGCAAGGTTATAACCCCGAGTTCCGGCGCTCATCGCGGAGCCAAGACCATCGATTACCAGAAGCCATACAAGGCCGCGGGACTCGACAAATCAATCCCCTTTTATCAGGCTCTCGGCAACCACGATCACTTTTATATTGGTTCGGTTCCCGTCGATGCCAACCCGGCTCTCGGGCTACGTGAGTCATACATCAGCGATACCGTCTGGTCCAGAGCGGATTTTCTCCAACCAATTGGCGCCAATTTCCCTGCCCTGTTCGACTGTTACAGCATGAATTCGACACCACGGTATTTTACCGGCGTACTTGATGGATCAACCCCTACCGGTAAAATTATCCACGCCGAGGCTGTCGGACCATTTAGTATCCCGCCAAAGGTAGCAGCCGACCCCAAGCGTCGTTCACTCCTGAGAACGGAATGGATCCAGGAATTTTTCAAAACGTCCACCCTTCCGGTCGGTCACGGTTTCAACCTGGTCGACCCCGGCCAACCAGCCGGATTTGCCTGTTACAGCTTCCTGCCGAAGTCGGATGTACCACTCAAGGTGATCGTACTCGATAATACCCAAAGGGAAGACGATGGCTCTATCGATATCCATGGCCATGGCTTTCTTGACCAGACACGCTGGGATTGGCTTCAAGCTGAACTCCAGGCTGGTCAAGACAACGATCAACTCATGATCATCGCTGCGCATATCCCGATCGCTGTTGTAAAGTATGGTGACGAGACCGAATGGTGGCTTGGGGGGTATGATGCTGTAACTAATCCGTATGGTGACAAATCTTCTACAACTCAGAATGCCGTAAACCTGGTGGAGTTGGTCCAGACTCTCCAAAACACGCCGAACCTTCTCATGTGGATCGCCGGTCATCGTCATCTCAATACCGTTAAGGCTTTCATGCCCCCTCCAGGCGGCACTCCGGATCAAGGCTTCTGGCAGGTTGAGACTTCATCACTACGGGATCTCCCGCAACAATTCCGTACTTTTGAGATCTATCTCAACAGCGACTACACGGTTTCAATCGTTACGGTTAACGTTGATCCGGCAGTGGCAGAGGGTACGCCCGCAGCGACTTCGCGCAAAATGGGTGTTGCGACGCAGCAGATAGTGCAGGGCGACGCAATTCTGAACAACCCCAACTATTTAACGATGTATGGCAAGGATTTGGGACCCATGGACCCTACGCGACCCCAAGGTGGCGATCCGCTCAATCCAGGCTCAGGAGATGATTTTTTTGATTTATCGATAAAATATGGGCAGGTGCCGAATGTTCCGTACTGTGCTTCGTACAATGCGGAACTTTTCAAACAACTGAGCCCGGAAATGATCAGCGCACTGCAAGCAAAGTATCCAATAGTTACGTAATGCCTGCATAAACAAGTATTGCACAAACGAGCGAGGCTGTCGGAGTCCAGTCTCCGGCGGCCTTGGTCGTTTGTATAGCTATAGCCGGGTGTCACACATTACACCTCACATAGCTCTACGTAACTGAGTTCAAATGGCATGTTCCAGCTTGGACATATACGTACCATAGTTCGGAAGAGAGGCGACAACTATCCTGACACTGGGGGGAGGAAACCATGTCACAGGCAGCTGTTGAGCAGGTACTTGGACGAATGATCACCGATAAAAGGTTCCGCCGCTTGGCGACCAAGTCACTGGAAACAGCCTGCCTGCAGGAGGTTATCAACTGTTCCCGGCTGAACTGCGGCTACTGTCCGGGCTGGACGTGCAATGCATTACCGAGCTTGCCGACCGGCTTGACCCAGGCCTGTGCCGAGCCGGAACTGCGGCTGACTAATAAACGGTAGAGGAACAGATAGTCGAAAAAAAACGAAGGAGAAATGTATGAAAACGTCTTATGGCTACAAAATGTTCTGGGGACTCTTTGCGCTGGGCACACTGATGCTCTCTTCAGCAGGATGTACGAAAAGTGTCGTCAAGGACCAATCTCTGCTCAAGGGATACCCGATTGATTCGACGGTTACCACGACGCGCGAGAAGACGATCTCGTTTGACAAAACCATTACCGGGCTCAGCCCTGCCGAGCTTTCACAGGTTTCACAATACAAACACTACGGTTATGGAGCCTGGACGCCTGGCAGCCCCCTCTTGGCCGATTCGCGGACCGATATCATGCCGGCTGGTTATGACGCTACAGCTGTTACGAAAAAAGCCAAGCTTTTGAATTTTTTCACGATAACCGACATCCATATCACCGACAAAGAGTCCCCTTCCCAGCTAATCTATCTGCAACAATTGGTGTACCCGTCACTTGGTAAAGCGCCATGGGCATTTGTAACTTCGATCTATTCACCGGTCATGCTCTATACGACCCACGTTCTCGATGCAGCCGTACAGACGGTAAACTCCCTGCACAAACAAAATCCCATCGACTTCGGCATCTCGCTGGGCGATACCTGCAACAGCACGCAGTACAACGAACTCAGGTGGTACATCGATGTCCTTGACGGCAAGGTCATCACCCCAAGTTCCGGTGCTCACGTCGGAGCCGACAGCATTGACTACCAGAAACCATACAAAGCTGCCGGGCTTGACAAGAGTATCCCTTGGTATCAGGTCATGGGCAACCACGATCATTTCTGGATTGGTTCAATCCCGGTGAACGATAACCTGCGGAAGTCCTATATAAGCGACACCGTCTTCGCCACGGGAGATGTTCTCGCCGATCCTCGAAACATCAGCAAGCCTGATTACTATATGGGCGTTCTCGATGGTTCGACACGCTACGGTGACATCATTGGGGCAGGACCCATTGGAAAGTTCAGCAGCGCGCCGAAGGTTGTCGCCGATCCGGACCGCCGTTCTCTGCTCAGAACAGAATGGATGCAAGAGTTTTTTGTCACATCTTCAAAACCGGCCGGACACGGTTTCAACCTGATCGACGCGAAGAAAGGCTTCGCCTGCTATAGCTTTGTACCGAAGTCGACGATACCAATCAAGGTTATTGTGCTCGATGATACCCAAAGGGAAGACGATGGCTCGGCCGACATCCACGGGCATGGCTTTCTTGACCAGGCACGCTATGACTGGCTTAAAAAAGAACTGGCCGATGGTCAGGCAGCCGGACAACTCATGATCATTGCAGCGCACTCACCGATTGGTGTCGAAAAATCGGGGTCTGAACTCGGTTGGTGGAACGATCCAAGAAATGCCGTATCCCAGACAGATCTGGTTTCTGAACTGCAAAAACATCCGAATTTCATGCTATGGATTGCCGGACACCGGCATTTAAACACCGTTAAAGCATTTCCCGGCACTACGCCAGAAAATGGCTTCTGGCAGGTTGAAACATCATCGTTACGGGATTTCCCTCAGCAGTTCCGTACATTCGAAATCTACCGCAACAGCGACAATACCATTTCAATTATTACCACCAATGTTGATCCGGCAGTCAAAGACGGAACACCTGCTGCGAAATCACGTTCGTATGCCGTTGCGGCACAGCAGATAGTCAAAACGGATATATATACAAACAATCCAACGGCAGATCCAAGTATTAAACCGATGCCTACCGGTTCGTATAATGCAGAACTTATCAAAAAATTGAGCCCGGAAATGCAGGTAAAGATTCAAAACTTCGGGACGGCAATCCATAAGTAAGCATTTCCGATTGGAACACGCAGATTGTTTATACGAACAAGTACACTGTTGTTCAGCAATAACCATGCTTGATAGCCGTGCAGACCTGATCGGCCAGTGGTCTGTCGGGCTCGGGAATTCGCTACATCCAAGGAGGATAGAACAATGAATAGGATTTCCATTGGCTTTTTTCTGATTCTGGCTCTTGCCCTGTCGCTATTCGCAGGCTGTGGAGGCAATTCCATCCCGCAAGCATCCAGCCTGCTGAGCGCTAAAAACACCAACCTGATCTTCGTGGTAAGCCCGGATTTGGAGAACGACCCGCTCGGTGACGTCAATCCGGCCACGGCAAACCTTAACAATCAGGGTTTGCAGCGTGCGCTCATGCTTGCCTCCTACCTGAAGCAGCAGCTACTGGGGATAAACAATGTAACCGGCATTCACGTGTTGGCGCCGATGACTCACCTGCAAACCGCATTCGAGTATCCTGACATGGCGGCAATCGGATTCATTCAGCAGTTCGCTCTTCTTAACAAGATTACAATACAAGGTACAACCGCCAACAGCTATCCAATCTCTGCTGGATACGCTGAAGGAGACTTGCCAGCGGGAGTCGCGGCACCGACCCCCTACGTCCCCGGTGCCCAGGGACTGGCGTTCAACGACGTACACGGGAATAACGCTACCCTGGCAACCAGCATCATCAACGCAAAAACCCCGGGCTATCATGTCTTTTCGGCGCCCTGGGAAACGACCAGCGCCTTGCTGACCGCTATCAACACAACCATGGGGTACCACCTGAGACTTCCCACATCCTTTCAGGGGTCTAACCATGTCTATGCAATAACCGTCACACCGTCCGGTGAAGCGCGCCTGCTTACCTTTGACAGCAAGCTGACTCCCCCTAAAACCTACCCGGTGCTGCCCTTCCCCTTGGCAAGCGCTTCATGCACCCAGCAGAACTTTTTCAGCTATTCACGAACCGACGGGGTCAATGGCGTCTCAATACCGGCGGGAACCAACACCAACCAAACGGTCTATCTGATCCGGCACGCAGAGGCGCATCCGTCGAGCACTTTTGAAGACGGCAACTTTGTTGCTGCCGGGCAATGGCGTGCACTGGCCCTTGCCAATGTGTTGCCCCATGCCCTGCGCGGACAAAGCAGTCCCACCATGGTCTATTCCATTGATCCCGCGCAATCGTTCACTTACGCCGGTCACAGTGTTTCTTACGTCAGACCATCATTAACGGTACTTCCCTATGCAATCGCCAATAACCTGCCCTTTAATCTGGTTTCATCGTTCAACATTGGGTTAGCGACCGACCCGGGAGTCGAAAAGAAAACCAGTGACTTTTTCTTTACCGGCGGCGCGCTCTCCGGCCAGACCGTACTGGTTGCGTGGGAGCACGAACATTTTCCACCACTGTTGACCTATCTACTGACAACCTATTATGGCGGCAGCAACCCGGACCCGGCGTTAGCGTGGCCGCAGGGCGACTACGACACCATCTGGACCATAAAGCTCGATGGCAGTGGCAACCTGACGGTGGACAACGCGCTGTGTGAAGGTATAGATTCCATACCATTGCCGAAGACGGCTCCTCAATTCTGATTGTCTCGATGGCAGGTGGCATGGATAGTGCTGCCTTCGCCGAGTCATTATCGACTCGGCCTCCGGTGTCACCGGGCAGCTGGCAGCAATGAGTGGTTAAATATCCATGATGTTGGAGGGTTACATGAGTTATTTTGTGAGATATCTGGCTTGTCTGCTGACAATCCTTCTGGTTGCAGCCTGTTCCGGTTCGGACGACAGTGTTTTGTCAAACCGCACAATCTACTCCCTGGACGCCAACGCCTCCGGAGTGATAGAGACGATCAACAACATCGCTAATCTCACCGTGGTCTCCAAGGATGCCAACGATTTGAAAGCCGAATACCGGGCGGGATTTATTCAGGGCAAGCTGCAGGGCAAGACCATCAAATCGGCCAGGGACAATTCCTGGGATCTTGCCTACCTGCTGGACCCTTCCCATACCTTTCCCAGGCAGCATGGCCCCACCCAGACAGAGCTGGCTGAGGCAGCCGGTTTGTTGAACGCCAACTATAGCGCCTTTCTACAGTACCTCAATGATTCCGGCACCGACAACCTTACGGCGTACCGACTTAAACGGCTGCTGTTCCGAATGCTGGGCATCTATCACGGAGCCACTCTCAGCCACCCGGTCGGCCTCGATTTTTCCGGCGCCTGGCTACCGGATAACAACTACCTGAAAGCCACGGAGCTTACCCTGGGCTATGAGACTGCCGGCCTTACCTTCATGGATGTCTATTTTCTGAATGCCTACTGCGACCTGATGGATGTTATCACCTTTTCAGCGGAATTAGCCCCAGGCGGGGTTCGGCCCGGAGACCATCCGGACAAGTGTTCGGCCTTCCTGAAGCGCAGCGGCAGCGAGGTCTTCCTGACCCACAACACCTGGCAGGGATTTCTTTCGCAAACCATGACCCAGACACTGGCGGTAAATGGCGATCATTTGACCGTGAATGCCGTGTCCCCCGGCCTGATCGGTTCAAGTACCGATTTCGGCTACAACAACAAAGGCATCATGTTCAACGAGACCACCCACCGGGTGTCCAGAAGCGTGGTCAAGCCCGACGGCCTCTGGACCTTCTGGCGGGCAGCCCTGGCGGAACAGTTTTCAGCTTCCATCAGCGATTTCTTCGACGCCATCTCTCTGGATAATACCGGCACTTATCTGAACGGTTACATGCTGGTGGATGCCAACACCAATGAAACCGGCCTGGTGGAGATGTCCTACCGCTGCTTTGTCTACTACCGGCAAAATCCCGGCGAGTCCTACACGGTCAGCAGCAAGTCGCTGGACGGCGGTGCCTGTACAACCGGGTATGACCCCGAGATGGTTACGGACAGCTATCTGATGGGGATCAACTTTCCGGCCTCCCTGCAGGTGCGCGAGGATCTGCAATCTACCGATAACCGGCCAGCCAGACGGCAACAGTTCAAGCAACTGCTGCCCGGAGTGAACGATGTGGAGACAGCCAAGTCCGTCATCACTTACACCGATCCGGCCAACCCCCTCTCTATTTTCGGGCGCTGGGATCTGGGCTATGGGCAAACCTCCTATCCCAAGCAGATCCCGGATGGCTCCATTGACTCCAAGGTAGGCTCCACCAGCATGGTTCGCTCTTTTATGGGGTTGACCGGGACCCTGGACACCTCGAGTTCGAACACGGGTTTCTGGATGCTGTATGGTTCCGCCAGGGTCAATAACAAACCTTTCATCTGGAGCCAATCGTCATGGAAGTGGCAGACGTTGCGGGATGTGCCTGACCGGATAGACGGCAGGTTTACTCTGATGCCGTTGTATCTGCGGTAGTTTGCCATAGATGTTTTGGTGAGTCTGCCAACAGAAATGGAGGCTGTTACTTCCAAAAATCGACAGCAATATGCATTCGTGCTTTACAATGTAATTACGAGAGCAACGTACGATACAGGCACAACATGCAGAGGGGATACTGCAGGTTGTGCCTTTTTATTACCCGTCCGGGAAACATGGCTTTCACGATGGCTATCGCTGCCAATCATTTCTGCCGGGTCCAGATCGACGACCTGCCGAACAGGGGAATTCCGATATAGCCGTGCAATTCCAGCCGGTTCGGGTCAACCAGGGTAAGTCGGGAGCGGTACGTCCTCCCCGTATCCGCGTCATAGATGGTCCCATGATCCCAACGATTGTAGCCGTTGCGGGTAAAACCTTCCATGATCTGCAGGCCAATGACCCTGCGATTGCGCTTTTCAGGGTCAGGATTGTACCGGTCGGTACGCGGCGTTCCCGCCATACCTTCCCGGTCGTCCGCCGGGAAGCATGGTTCCCTCAGCCAGGCAACCCGACCACAGATTTTTGCACCACAGTAGTACATCTCGATTAGCGCCCTACCGTCAGCGGTCTTCCAGGTTCCGGTAACTCTATTATCAGCAGCCAGGACAACGGCGGCCGAAATCAGCCACAGGAATAACGCCAACCCGATTCTTCCTTTCATTTTCAGCAACTCCTTTCATGCGGGACAGGTAGCGGCGGGAAAATCCGTTATGCCAACAAAACCGGCAAAAGGCACAGGACAGCCGTGCTCTCTTCCCTCGGCACATTCACTCAAAGAGATCCTTTTTCCCTCCGACTGAAAATCGATGAAAATATATTATACTATTCAAAATAACAAGTGACGAATGGTGCATGATGCAGAGATAGCACCCGGAACAGTTTTGGGCCCCCCGGAGCGAAAGAGTACCAAGAAGAATTGCTGACAAACCACGAGACAAGGGGCCTGCCGGTCTGAAATCAACGGCTGGAAGACGACCAAAGTTTGTGAAACAGAGGGAGGCAAAATATGAGCGAATTAATCGTTGCCGGTTTTATTGGACAGTTTACCGCTGACCAGGTCCTTCTCGACCTCCTGAAAATGCAGCAGGTCCATCTGATCGATCTTGATGATGCGGCCGTAGCAGTACGGAAAAGCGATGGGACAATTACCATAAAGCAAACGAGTACTCTGGTTATGGCCGATGCCGCTTTGGGCAGTGGTTGTGGGTTGTTAATCGGAGCGGTATGCCTCAATCCGCTCATGGGCACCCTGGTTGGAGGAATTGTCGGGGCGGCTGTCGGCAAAATTATCAAGCTGGTAGAGAAAATAGGCATCAAGGAAGATTTCATCAACGATGTTGCCGACACACTTACACCCGACAGTTCCGCCATCTTTGTCCTTGTTTCCAAGGGACTCTCGGACCAGGTGGCACAAGAGTTGAAGAAATTCAGCGCAAAATTGCTGCGCACGTCTCTCTCACCGAAAAATGAACAGGAGTTGAATGAAATTCTGCAGCAAAACATTACCCTGCAAACAGAATGTACTGATAGGGGTGACAGCAGGTAGAAGTCCAATCTGTTTGGCGATCCCACGAATATAAAACCGATCAGCAATAACGAATAATTCCAATTTCAAAACAAGGATGAAATCAAGGCTGCGAGGATTGAGGCGACGAAGGCGCACAAGTAGTACATTGAGGAGCCGAAGACGAGCCAACGAAGATAGCGCCTTGATTTGGAATTGGAATAACTCCATGAACGTAAGCCTGGCTATTTGGCAAGTAGCCGGTCCCCCCTTCCCGAAATCCTTCAAAGCATGCGTACCAACAAAAGAATCCACCGGAATCAGACGGCTTCAGTTCATGACACATTCAATTCCCAATCCCGTACTTCACGTACCTTGGCAGCCCTATTCGTTCCGATAGGAGAATAGGCGCAGTTGCGCGGAAAGCTTTTTATGGCATTCTTGAAAGGAGCCATGACAGTCCTACCCGACCCTGTTCAATCAAAGTCGGCAATCATGCACATCAAACAGGATGTCACCGCCTGTTCCGGAGGTACCTTGTGGCAAAAAATATCACAACCAAAATTCTGGAAGCCCATCTAGTCGAAGGCAGGCTTACGCCTGGGAACGAGATAGTAATCAGGATCGACCATACCCTGCTTCAGGACGCTACCGGCACCATGGTCATGCTCGAATTCATGGCCATGGGGACGCCCCGGGTGAAGGTGGAGTTGGCGGCCCAGTATATCGATCACAACCTGTTACAGACAGATTTCAAGAACGCGGATGACCATGCGTTTCTGACTTCGGCGGCGCGGAAATTCGGTCTCTACCTTTCCAAGCCGGGCAACGGGGTCTCTCACCAGGTCCACCTGGAGCGGTTCGGTGTTCCGGGAAAGATCCTCCTGGGCGCTGACTCCCATTCTCCAACCGCGGCCGGTTTGGCAATGATCGCCATCGGTGCGGGAGGTCTCGACGTGGCCATGGCCATGGCAGGTCATCCGTTTCGCCTCCCCTGCCCGAGGATCATGGGGGTGAGGCTTACCGGCAGACTCCCCGACTGGGTCTCGGGAAAGGACGTGATACTGGAGATGCTGCGCCGTCACACGGTACGAGGTGGTGTGGGGAAGATCATAGAGTATTACGGTCCGGGCGTAGAATCCCTCTCGGTTACCGATCGCGCAACCATCGGCAACATGGGAGCGGAATTGGGCGCCACCAGCTCGGTCTTTCCTTCGGACCGACGAACCAGGGAATTCCTCGAATCCCAGGGCCGTGGCGATGCCTGGCTGGAGCTCGCGGCCGATCCGGGCGCGGACTACGACGACCATGACGAGATCGATCTATCCTCGCTGGAGCCGCTCATCGCCTGTCCTTCATCACCGGACAACGTGGTGCCGGTCAGGGAAATCGAGGGGCTGAAAGTTGACCAGGTAATAGTCGGCAGCTCGGTCAACTCGTCGTTCCGCGACCTGATGACGGTCTGCCGGGTACTCGACGGCCGCAAGGTCGCTCCCCACGTCTCATTCAACATCAATCCCGGAAGCCGGCAGGTGCTGGAAAACGTGGCGGACCAGGGAGGCGTTGTTCCGCTCCTCACTTCCGGAGCCCAGATTCACCAACCAGGCTGCCTGGGATGCATCGGGATGGGTCAGGCCCCGGGAACCGGCCAGGTAAGCCTGCGCACCTTTCCCCGAAACTTCCCCGGCAGAAGCGGTACGATGAACGACAAGGTCTATCTCTGCTCTCCTGAGACCGCGGTCGCGGCGGGTGTTTTCGGGGTTGTAACCGATCCGCGCAAGCTCGGCGAGTTGATGCCCTGGCCGGGTGTGGGCAACCCGGCGAAATACCTGGTTGACGACTCAAGCATCATTCCTCCGCTCGAAGACTCTGGCGAAGTTGAGATCGTGACCGGTCCCAACATCATCCCGCTCCCGGAATTCGAGGAACTCCCGGACGACCTGGAGACCATTGTCGTGATCAAGGTCGGCGACAACATCTCAACGGACAGCATCATGCCGGCCGGCAACAAGGTCCTGCCGTTCCGGAGCAACATCCCGGCCATCAGCCGCTTCGTGTTCGATCAGGTAGACCCCGGTTTTGCCGATCGGGCCGTGGAAGCGGGAAAAGGGATCGTGGTCGCAGGCGAGAACTACGGTCAGGGCTCTTCCCGCGAGCACGCGGCCCTGGCATCGCGATACCTCGGCATCCGTGTGAAGCTGGCGAAAAGCTTCGCCCGCATCCACAAGGCAAACCTGGTCAACTTCGGCATCCTGCCCCTGATCTTTCAGAACCCGGCCGACTACGACCTGATCAGGCAGGGAGACACCCTGTCCCTCCACGGACTACGCGAACTGGTCGCCTCGGGCGCGGAAGAGATTCCGCTGCACCTGGGCGCCAGAGTTATTGTGGGCATCCTGCAGGTTTCAGAACGGGAGCGAAAGGAACTGCTGGCCGGGGGAGCACTGAACTATGTCAGGAAAGGCTGTCACATTACGAGGAAATAGCGTCTAAACAATCGATGCTGCCTGAAAAAGCTCTCTACCACAGAGGACACAGAGGAAAACCTCTTGAACAGAAAGCTCTGTGATCTCTGTATCCTCTGTGGAAAAAAATACGCTTTTTGGTTTCTAGCAGATGAGGGAAAACAATGAAAACCGGATACTCACCGGGGAAGCTCCTCCGGACCGCCGTGGAAGTGGAAAGACCTTTGCAGGTGATCGGGGTGCCCAACGCCTATACCGCCGTCATGGCCGAAAAGACCGGTTTTCTCGCCCTCTACCTGTCCGGCGCGGGCGTGGCGAACAGCGCCTTTGCACTGCCGGATCTCGGCATGACCACGTTGGTCGAGGTGCTGGAGGAGGTGCGGCGCATCACCGGCGCTTCCCTTCTCCCGCTGCTGGTGGATTGCGACACCGGTTTCGGGGGAAGGTTAATGATCGGACGCACGGTCAGGGAGATGATCAGGGCCGGCGCGGCCGGAATGCACCTGGAAGACCAGATCCCGGACAAGCGCTGCGGTCATCGTCCGGGTAAGTCGCTTGTCCCGGTGGGGGATATGGTGAATCGGATCAAGGCGGCAGTTGATGCCAGGAGCGACCCCGACTTTGTGATCATGGCCAGGACCGACGCCTTTGCCGTGGAAGGGATGGATGCCGCGGTCGAGCGCGCCTGCCGCTACCGGGATGCGGGCGCGGACATGATCTTCCCCGAAGCGCTGATCACGCCGGCCCAGTACCGGGCATTCGCCGACAAGCTAGGTGTGCCGGTCCTGGCAAACCAGACCGAGTTCGGTGTCACCCCCCTGTTTGCCCTCCGGGAGTTGGCCGAGGCCGGGGTGAGCCTGGTTCTCTTTCCGCTCTCGGCTTTCCGGGCCATGAACGCAGCGGCGCTCAGGGTCTTTCGTTCCATCAGAATGGAAGGCAGCCAGACGGGAATACTCGATTCGATGCAGACCCGGTCAGAACTGTATGACTTTCTCGGCTACCTGGAATACGAACGTAAACTCGATACATAACCCTCAAAGGAGGATCATACATGAAGAATACAATTGTACCGGGACTGGCCGGGGTTGTTGCCGACCGGACCACCATCAGTACGGTGGGCAAGACCGGGTTGGGGCTGAGTTACCGGGGATATTCCATCGAAGACCTGACCAGGGAGGCCGACTTCGAAGAGGTCGCGTATCTGCTGCTCTATGGCGAACTCCCCGTCAAGAGTGAGCTCGATGCGTTCCGCAAGCGGCTCACTCCCCTGCGCAGCCTCCCCGCCCGCCTCAGGAATATTCTGGAGCAGGTGCCCGCCGAGGCCCACCCCATGGACGTCCTCCGAACCGGCTGCTCGGCACTGGGCACCATGGAGCCTGAAACCTCGGCAGCCGAACAACTGCAATGCGTGGAACGGCTCCTGGCCACATTACCCGGCATGCTCCTCTACTGGCACCATTTCCACACCAGCGGCAAGCGGATCGATACGGTGAGCGATGAAGAGCGGCTGGCCTGCCACTTCCTGAATCTTCTGCACGGAAAATCGCCCAGCAAGGAAGCGTGCAATGCGGTCAATGTATCGTTCATCATCTATGCCGAACACGAATTCAATGCCTCAACCTTTTCGGCCCGGGTAACCACCTCGACCAGGTCCGACTACCATTCGGCCATCACCGCCGCCATCGGCACCCTGAAAGGACCGCTCCACGGCGGCGCCAACGAGGAGGCGATGAAGCTCATCGACCGATTCCAGACACCGGACGAGGCGGAAAAGGAAATCCTGCGGTTGCTGGAAAGAAAGGAGCGGATCATGGGCTTCGGACACCGGGTCTACAAGAAGCAGCCCGACCCCCGTTCCGACATCATTAAGGATTGGTCCAGGAGAATCGCCGAGGACACCGGGCACGAACTCCTTTACCGGGTCTCCGAACGGATCGAAGAGGTGGTGCTGCGCGAGAAGGGGCTGTTCGCCAACGTCGATTTCTACAGCGCCTCTCTCTACCACATGTGCGGCATCCCGACCGCCATGTTCACTCCACTGTTCGTCTTCGCCAGGGCAGCCGGCTGGTCGGCCCACATTATGGAACAGCGGGCCACGGGAAGGCTGATCCGTCCGAGCGCCGAGTATATCGGGCCGGAGCCGAGGAAGTTCGTGCCGATAGAGAAGCGTTAGAAGAAAAACCGCCGCCACAGAGGACACAGAGAGCACAGAGGACATTGATTGATGCTGTCATTCCTCTGTGTCCTCTGTGAACTCTGTGGCTGATTCTTTTCAAGGAATGAAGCATTTGCACGAGGAAAGCGGACCATGTCTGACAGCACCGCCGATAGCAATATTCGCCCGCCACCCGACCGCGAACTGGTGGGGATCGCCGAGTATGTGGCCGAGTTTACGGTCACCAGTAATGAGGCCCTCGAAACCGCCCGTCTCTGCCTGATGGACAGTCTGGGATGCGCACTGCTCGCCCTTACCTACCCGGCGTGTGTGAGGCTTCTGGGCCCGGTTGTGCCCGGCATGACTACTTGTCTCGGGGCACGGGTGCCGGGAACCGTTTTTGAGCTGGACCCGGTCACGGCGGCCTTCGACATCGGGACGCTGATCCGCTGGCTGGATTACAACGACACCTGGCTGGCAGCCGAATGGGGTCACCCGTCCGACAACCTGGGCGGAATCCTGGCGGCCGCCGATTTCCTGAGCCGCAGAAACGCGGCCGAGGGAAAGGCGCCGTTCACCATGGCCCAAGTCCTGACCGCCATGATCAAGGCGCATGAGATCCAGGGGGGGCTGGCCCTGGAGAACAGCTTCAACCGGGTCGGTCTCGACCACGTGGTCCTGGTCAAGGTGGCGACCGCCGCCGTGGTCACCTCGCTCCTGGGTGGAAGCAGGGATCAAATTGTGGCGGCCCTGTCACAGGCCTGGATCGATGGACAAAGTTTGCGCACCTACCGCCACGCGCCCAATACCGGCCCGAGGAAATCGTGGGCCGCCGGAGACGCCACCAGCCGCGGGGTGTGGCTGGCGCTGATGACAATGAGGGGCGAACCGGGCTACCCGAGCGCCCTTACCGCGAAGAAGTGGGGCTTCTACGACGTCTCTTTCCGCGGCGCCCCTTTCCGCATGCAGCGCCCCTATGGCTCCTACGTAATGGAAAATATCCTGTTTAAGATCTCGTTTCCGGCCGAGTATCACGCCCAGACGGCCGTGGAGTGCGCCTTACTGCTCCATGAAAGGGTTCGGGATCGTCTGGACGAGATCGAAAGAATAGAGATAACCACCCAGGAGTCTGCCATCCGCATCATCAGCAAGACCGGCCCCCTCCACAACCCGTCCGACCGCGACCACTGCCTCCAGTACATGACGGCCATTGCCCTGATCTGCGGCCGACTGACCGCGGACGACTACAGCGACGCCGCTGCCGCTGATCCCCGAATCGATAGGGTGAGGAACCTGATGGTGGTGACAGAGGACCCGCGCTACAGCCGCGAGTACCTGGACCCGGAAAAACGCTCCATCGCCAACGCCGTCCAGGTGTTCTTCAGGGACGGCAGCTGCACGGAGAAGGTGGAGGTGGAGTATCCCCTGGGTCATCGCCGCCGCAGAAAGGAAGGGGTCCCCCTGCTGCTGAAGAAATGCCGGGACAACCTGTCAACCAGGTTGTCGAAGGAGCGGGTGGAAGAAGTGCTCGGCCTGTGCTCCGATCCTGGGAGGCTGATGACCACGCCCGTCAATGAATTCATGGAACTGTTTCTGCCCGAAAAAAAAGGTACCCCGTAAAACCGGGATACCTCGAGACGTGACCCAGTTTACCTGGATTTTTTCAGCCGAGCCGCAAGATCCGCAAAAGGTGAGTGTGCCAGAGAGGGACGGTTCACTTCAGCAGAAGAAGTCTCTTCCTGGCTGCGGGCCTCCTGCACATCGCGGGTATGCTCATGTTCGTGGCAGTAAATGCAGAGCAGTTCCCAGTTGCTGCCATCGGGCGGATTGTTATCGTGATTGTGGTCTTTGTGATGCACCGTGAGCTCGCGAAGCTTTTTGCCCTCAAATTCGCGGGCGCAGCGGCCACAGACCGGCGGAAAAAGTTTCAGGGCCTGTTCCCTGTATCCCGCCTGGCGCTCCTGCTGCTCCCGGCGCATTTCGGCGACCATG
>Ga0351907_1086_pt1 | contig 24645 bp, 19 predicted proteins | sample BONcelHT113001E6_FD_206861 | JGI IMG/M metagenome (GOLD analysis project Ga0351907, IMG submission 206861) | Enriched cells from coal bed in the Powder River Basin, Montana, United States - BONCAT cells T11 rep1 HSBNCT.T11.300.1.E6 ... | reverse complement strand
AACAGTTGGGGATGTAACCGGACCAGTACGCGATATCATGACAAAGCCAGAATACCTTGATGTGTCCCTTCAGTCTGATGCACAGTTTACTCATTCGATACAACCCGGGCATATGGTTGCAGTATATGTAATTGAAGGAAGCGGGAGATTTAACCCAGTACAGAGTGAAGAACTGTTGAACCGGACATTGGTCTTGTTCGATGAAAAGGGCGATTTCGTTGATATCCAGGCCGGAAGGAGCGGGGTTCGTTTTCTGCTCTTTTCCGGAAAACCATTGCATGAGCCAATTGCATGGGGAGGCCCTATAGTTATGAACACCCAGGAAGAATTGGATCAGGCGTTTTTAGATTACAGAAATAATACGTTTATAAAGAAAAGCGTCTGAATACTAGTCCTGACCGGACTAACAATAAGCAATTCTACAGGATGTACCTACATCTAACCGGCACTCGATGATACAGACCGGGGATACTGGCATGTCTGTTCAATCTGAAATAATTTTTTTAGCATCCAATAAATATGCAGGTTATTCTTAGTTTTTAAATACACAGGGGACGATTGGGGCATTTTTCAGACTAACAGGTATCTTCATTAATTCTCACAAACCGGATGGTGTATCTCTCTTCAAAGCATAATCTATTCATGGCTTTGGGCGAGAATACTTTCAGAGATCCTTCATCAATATATAATACCCAAAATACTTCCATTAAAAAAACAGAGCACAGCAAGCCGATTCTCCATGCTCTTATCGATCCTGCAAGCAACGACATCGCACTATTTGCACAGGCGCATAGCAGACAGGAACAGAGAAATAAGCAAGGGAGAAAACCAGATACCTCTACCCCTGCAGTATACCCGTATACCTCAAATGAATATCTCCTTGAGCATATAAGTCAAATTACCGGACACTTCCCGGACGAATTTAAAAATACCAGATGGATAGCCTATATTCCAGTCGTAAATGATATTCCACTCACTTCTATTCCAGTAAGCGGAGCATACACCGGGCCAATGCCGGATAAGGCGCCACTCATTCCCTTCTATATACCGGTAATTCTCTGTCCTTACAACATATTTCCGGATTTCTGGAAAGAACGGGAAAAATTACAGGATACATACATATTTGGTGATTCGCTGGTCTATCTCTTCCACCTGATGCGATTCGCTATACAATTAGTTAAAAAAGGGCGATTCAAGCCGGTAATCAGAAAAAAGTCAGGGAAATATGTTACCACATTTGAACCATCGCTCATGTCAGATGAAGATATTCGGTTACAAAAAATTGCAGATAATCTCCCTAGGATCTGCCAGTATGTCTTTCATCGAAGATCAAAAAAGGACACCGTGAGTGATCAGAGTAACCGGGTCAATTCCGCTCTAACCTCAATGATGCAGGCAATTATTCAAAAAGCGCTCCTTCAAAATCCACCAGTTATCAGACCGGGGAAACGAATGAGAGAGGAACAGAAGAATGAACTGGCCTTCATTGCCGAACTTACCGGGAGAGATTTTAATATTTCACATGATATTGAGAAATTTTTTGCAGAGGAGATGCATTCATGGTTGATGTTTGAAGGAAAAGAGAAAACTGATATCCATTTTCATCCCTGCCTGATATTACAGGAACCACCAGAGGATGCAGATCAACCCTGGACAATAAGCTTTCACCTTCGATCTGACATAGATCCTTCGCTCATCATACCGGCAGATATCATCTGGAATCTTTCCGGAGCACCGGGAGGTATCCTCCCCAATACATCCCGCCTCCAGCAGGAACTCCTCACCGGTATTGGAAAGGCAGTTTCAGTATCATCGGTAATGAGGGCCCATATGACCGGAAAACATCCGGAACGTGCAGAATGCTCTATGGAAGAGGCTGGAACCTTCCTTATCCATGATGCACCAGCAATACGAGAAAAAGGAGTTGAACTTCTCCTTCCGGCATGGTGGACTGAGCAGAAAGCAAAGCCTAAACTTGAACTACAGGCAAGACGAAAAAGTGATATTTTAACAACCAGTATGGTGGGTATTTCGGAGTTGATTAAATTCGATTACCGGATTTCCATAGGTAATGACTCTCTTTCACCTGAAGAATTTGAGCAGGCTGCAAAACTCAAAGCCCCCTTTATCAAGGTCGGAGGGCGATGGGTATCATGCGATGCTGAGCGACTCACTCATGCAATTAAAAATTTTGAAAAACGGTACATTAAGGGGAAAACAACAGCAGGAGACCTTTTCCGGCTCTCTATGAATGATGAGATCGATGATGAGATAACCATATCAGTAACTCCCAAAGACGAATGGTCAGCAGATATTCTCTCATTAATAAAATCAGATCAGGACCCGAAAAAATACAAGATTCCAAAAACTTTTCAGGGAACATTGAGAAAATACCAGGAAGACGGGCATACCTTTCTTCTTCGTTGTACAGAACGAGGATTTGGCGTCTGTCTTGCTGATGATATGGGGCTTGGAAAAACTCCCCAGACCATTGCATGGCTACTGAGTATAAAAAAGTCAGATCCAGGGATGGGGACGGTCCTTCTTGTCTGTCCGATGTCTGTGGTTGGAAATTGGGAACGTGAATTTGAACGGTTTGCCCCTTCACTTAAAATATGGATTCATCACGGTTCATCACGAACAAAAGGGAATGATTTTACTGATATCATCAAAAATCATGATGTGATCATCACCACCTATCATCTGACTGCACGCGACGTAGAGGTACTTACTTTCGTATCCTGGTCCGCAGTGATTCTTGACGAAGCACAAAACATTAAAAATCCACAGACAAATCAGACAAAAGCGATAAAAAGACTTACCTCCGACCGAAAAGTTGCTCTGACCGGCACTCCGGTTGAAAACCGGCTCCTTGAACTCTGGTCTATCATGGACTTTTTAAACCCAGGATACTTAGGCACACAACATGCATTTCAGGAGCGATATACCATCCAGATAGAGCAGGATAAAGATCAGAAGGCAACATCTGAACTGAGGCGTCTGATTCGGCCCTTTGTACTGCGGCGAATGAAAACAGATCAGTCAATAATTACTGATCTACCTGAAAAGATGGAGTCAAAAGTATACTGCTCACTTACCCGTGAACAAGCAACTCTGTATCAGGCAGTTGTCGATGACATGGCACAATCACTTGACGCGGTATCAGGTATTGCAAGAAGAGGATTAATTCTTTCAGGAATTACCCGTTTGAAACAGATCTGCAACCATCCGGGGCTTATCGCGAAAGATAAGCACATGAGACCAGAGCGATCAGGAAAAGTGAGAAGAGTTCTTGAAATGCTTGAAGAAGTCTGTGATGAAGGAGACTCAGCTCTGATATTCAGTCAATATTCGTCTTTTGCCTCTGAAATGGCAGACATCTGTAAAAAACATTTTTCATGTCCAATTTTTCTGCTCACCGGATCAACTCCGAGAAAAGAGAGGGAAAAACTGATTTCACAGTTTCAATCAGGTAACAGTCCAGCTTTTTTTATAATATCACTAAAAGCAGGAGGGACTGGCCTTAATCTGACCGCTGCAACCCATGTTTTTCATATTGATCGATGGTGGAACCCGGCAGTGGAAGATCAGGCAACAGACCGGACGTATCGCATTGGTCAGAAACGAAATGTCCAGGTCCACCTGATGATCGCTGCCGGAACACTCGAAGAGCGGATTGATGAAATGAACACCAGGAAACGAACACTTGCTCAAGGCGTTCTGGCTCAGGGAGATGATTTCCTGACAACCCTTTCAACACAGGAACTCTTAAATATTGTCGCTCTTCGCGATTCAGTCTTTTCCGGTGAGGAGGATTAACAATGAGACGGAGAAACCGTTGGTGGATTAAGACAATTGAAAACGTCCCTGAAGATAGAATTATCAGACTAAAAAGTCAGGATGGACCAATCGGGCAGACCTGGCTTGGTCGTGAATTCGTCCGTATTTTAGAAGAAGCAGGAGAAAAAGGGAGACTGACAAGGGCTAAAACCTGCGCCAGAAAGGGAAGCGGAACAAACCTGAAAATCAGGAAACAGCATATTTCAATTGGTATCTGCTGCTCCGGGTACACCATTCGGGACATCAACTTCATGTTTTCAGAATTAAAAGATCAGGAATGGGATCGCTTTGTCAGGGTTGTTGCTAAAGATGCAGCGTTGACCGGAGCGCTGTATTCAGGAGATATGTCAGAGTACTTTTTTCATGAACTAGAAAAAGAAAAAATATTTTTACGTCCTAAAAGTTTTAAAGCGGTTTATTCATACTGCAATTGTGGCGACAGTCAGAATTTATGCATCCATGTTGCCGTTGCCTGGTACTTTTTTGCAGAGGCACTTGATGCAAATCCCTGGCATCTCCTGACACTATATGGGATGGATAAAGAGACGATAATCAACCGGGTTAGGAATTTACGAAATAAAGAGACGTATTTGCATGAAAGAAAGATATCTCTCAAACAGAAAAAAACAGGTACAGATACAGAAATATTAATCCCAAAAAAGACAAACCCGGAGGGATTTTTTTTGATGAAAGAAGATATTGGCTCTTCATTGGTTGTGAATCAGGATGGACCTGAAATAAATCCGGTTCTGTTACTCGGACCGGCGCCATATACATTAGGGGGGAAAAATCTTGCAGACCGGATTATCAGCCTCTACCCTAATATCCAGGAGTTTGCCGGTTCTTTTGAAAAACAGGATAATGAAAATACCGATGTCTGATGAAAAAGAGGTTGAAAGATTAATATTTTACCAGATATATCAATGTGATTTGTCATCCTGAACTTCACCATTGCTATCGTGGTCAATATCTAAACCATCATCGCCTGCACTATCATCTGACTGCTCCTCTTTTCCCCTCTTCCTGAATATAATAAGAGCGCCAATCCCGACTATGATAGCACCCATAACAACACCGGCGAGAAGTATCAGGATCGAAGATCCAAATTCAAATTCAGATTTTTCAACAACAGGTATTGTTGATATAGGGGAAGGCTGCACTGAAACCGGAGGAAGTGTGACGAATCCTTCAGGCTGACTGATATTTTCTGAGGGCGACAGTGAAGGAGACACGTTAGAACCATGTTGATCATCAGGTGAAGTAATATTGCCTGTCTGATTAACCTCACGAGTTGTATCTATAGCAGGTATCTGTTCTGCAGTGATGGTCAGGAGTTCAGTTGTTACTGCATCTGATGTTACTGCCTGAATTATTAATCGATATTCACCAGGGGCCAACCTGCCTGTGGGGACAGTAAACGTAAAGAACCGATCAATATCTCCCTGCCAAATTTCAGTAGTCCCAGAATATCCATAAGAACTCTGCGAATCACCCTTACTAGTCGGAGCAAACCGGTTATCAGTAATCTCTAATAACAGCCGTGAACCTGAAGCCAGATTTGTGGTACCTGATATCACCACTGGAGTGCCTGCCACCTGAGTCAGTGAACCAACATCAGTTGTTATTTTAGGACTGTTGACACGAATGTCATACTTTGTATAGGTATCATCAATAAACGGGCTGTTTAATGCTGTTATCAGAGCGTTCGCAGCTTCTGGACCCTGTAATGATCCAGAGCCCCCAATCCGAAAGATTGGCGCTCCTGGGTACGGAGTATTACCAAGAACAAGATGACGCGGTCCATCAGGCCATATATCAAATTCTCCATTACTCATCGGATGCTGAATAATTACCGAATACTGCCCGGTCACCATATTGTTTGTTTCAGCTCCAGGTATCTTATACTCAAATGAACCGTCACGTTCGATTGAGGTCTGATCATATCTGAAGTAATTCTTTCCAAATATCCAGACTGCAACTCCGGATCTCGTAGCACCAGAACTCCTTCCGGTAAGATATAGCGAATCTCCCCGTGCAACATCGGTAACCTGGGTCTGAAGAGATACGTAGGGTCTTCGAAGTGTCAGGGGTATGGTCTGATAAGGAACCGATCCAAGATTATTTCGATCTACCGGGGAAGGAACAGCATAGATGGTATATGTACCAGCATCAATGCCAAGATCTCCTGTATATAGGCGATAATTCCAGGTTTCGCAATCACCAGAAGCTACAGTAAATGATGAAGAAACACCATTTCGAACTGCCTGACGCGGACGGTCAAGGCGAGCCCCATTAGATGGAAGGTTCGGCCCTGTGATGAACAGATAGGTATCACAGGATTCAGTGTTGTAGCCAGAGAGTTTCACCTCTTCACCTATGGCAAATACTTCTTTTTCGGTTTCAATACCAACATATCCTTTAACAACAGAAATACTAGCTTCTTCAGAGATGGTTTGCCCTGTTGCAGATTGCGATTCAATCCTGATCGTATAACGGGTATCATCAGTCTGTTCAGATGTCCGGAATTCTATCGTGCGTTTCCCATCACGGTCAGGAAGGACGCGTGCATAGTATTTTACTCCGCCATAAGGCTCATGAGGAACAAGATCCCTGATACTAGTTCCACCATATGAGGACGGGCGATATGAGCCGATTGTGTAAGGACCATTAGGGGTATCCTGGTAGACTCCCTCCTGTGAAAAGAGTATCATCGGCGGTTGATCCCCGGAAGATCCACTCTTTTGTCCGGCATCAACCCAGAGATATACCGGGTAGCTTGGGGTTCCGGAAATTGTTACGGTAAATGCATTTCCCCTGATGACCTGATCATCTGACGTAGTAATCTTTGCCCGATCAGAACCTAATGTTACTGATGCACCCCGGATATAACTCGTTCTCTCCAGAGATTGAAGATTTTCATTGATCCGATTAAAGGCCAATCGTGGTTGCACCAGGTACGTTCCTGATGCATAGAGATATCCTCCACCAGCTCCCCTGGCTCCGGTGTTCCATCCTCCCGTCTGATGTGGAGGTACGGTCTGCAGACTGCCTTCAGGTGTTACCCCACTCAGAGAGATCCAGCCACTTCTCGTTTCAACACCAGATAATACTCCACCTCCGGGAGTAGTAATAAGAAGATCCAGAATCCCATCGGCGTTCTTATTATATCCAGGTCTTTGAGCAACTGAACCAATATTCGTATCCAGTTGCATAAGCAGCGCAGTGCCCCGGGGAATTGTACCAGAGGAGATATCCTCCATAGTAGTTACCTGCACTATCCTGACTGTTACCCTGGGTTCACGAACAATGACTGCAACAGATCCGGCAGCTCCCCGTCTGCTATCCCACTGATACCACGGGCCGGTTCTATCAAGATATAAGGAGGGTATTACTGCAAACCCTCTCCTTTCTACTGTCCGGATATCAAGAGGGATGTCATATCCGGGGGAAGAGCCAGGTGGAAAGAATGCAATCGCATCAAAGGGAAAAGGGAGAGCAACACTGAGATCAAGTCCTTCTTCTCCAAGAAATACCTCTCCACCAGGAGGAATGAGGGTGGTTGCTGCAGACACGCCGGCTATGTTTACGAGTAGAAAAAGAATAAAAAATATTGTCTGGTAATGGTTCATGATATCCTATCTGTATGAGAGGAGATGAGGTTTCTGATCCCACCTATAACCATCATCATACTGGAGGAAAACAGAACCTTAAATAAACCGATAAAAAATGCTATTAAAGAGACATCAGATCATTTTGAAGTAGCTATTTTTCCAGCATGTTCAAAACAGATATTTGCTTCCCGTGGCTCATTTTTTAGCATCAATGCCTTTCCTTTTGCATACCAGGCGGTGGTTGAATAAGGTTCTTTTTCAATGATCAGATCAAAATATGTGATGGCTGCATTTACTTTTCCTGCATCCAAAAGAAGATTCCCTAAAATGTACATCGCTTCAGTATATGATGGATCTATCCGAATTGCTTGAAGATAGCAATCAATCGCTTCGTCCTCATTCCCAATATTTTTTAGAGTTTTTCCCATTTCAAAATAAGCATGAGCATTATTCGGATCTATTTCTATTGATTTAAGCATCATCGATAAAGAGTTACGATATGCTCCAAGTTTTCGATATGCTATAGATTTTGAATACCATGCAGCTGAATATCTTGGTGCTACCCCTAATGTCAGATTAAAATACTCAATCGCAGTTTGAGGATCTTTTTTATTATAGAGATGAATATTTCCCTGCATCAGATATGCTTCTGCTATATGCATCCGATATGCAGTATTTTCAGGATTGAGTTCCATTGCTTCTTTATATGCACAGATAGCATCTTCAAATTGCTTTAATCCTTTATGGGAGTTACCCAGCAATACATATGCGACATGTTCATAAGGTCGCTGCTTAATAACAATATCAAAACATTTTATGGCAAGATGATAAGCTCCAATTTTCATGAGACATTTTCCTTCAGCCAGTAACAAATCAGGATCGCGAGGTTTCTTTTTTAATGCTGTTTCATACGAATCTATCGCTTCATTATATTTTCTCTGATCAAAAAAGTACCTCCCTTTTAAATCATAAGGATAATCGTAATTTCGATCATATTTTAAAGCCTTTTCAAAAAATGCTATCGCTTCATCACGTTTGTTTAATGTCCAGAATGTTAAACCTTTAGCATGTAATGCAGGAGTGCATTCTTCATTTCTTGAAAGAACACGATTGCAGAATTCTATCGCCTCATAACATCGAAGAGGATCTTTTTTAAGAAGTGCGATATTTCGGAGATTGAGGGCATTGGCAACGAGATAATCATCATTGTCAGGATTTATTTCGATTGCATGATTAAAACACTCTTCTGATTGAAAATATTTTTTCAGACCTGAAAATGCCTCTCCAAGCCCATACCAGCAGTCAGAGTGACCTTTTTCGCATTCGATCCCACGTTGAAATATTTGTATTGCTTCCTCAAATTTTTCTTTTTGATTCAGTTTCATTCCTTTTTGAAAACATGAGTCAGCTTCACTCCCAAACAACCATCCCATTCTAATCACCCCCGATTAATATATCAAGACCCTAAACCAAAAATCTGATTTATTATTATAGTCATTCCAGATTCAGATATGTGAGATGTATCTGGTTCTTTAAAGATCCTGCAATAGTGTTTCAGACTCGACAATAATGCCAAATCCCTGAAACGTGTTAAACATTTTCTCACTTATCGCTGTTGACCGCATTGGATCAAGTAAAATTACCTTACGATAACTTGCAATTCCGTCTGAAAATGCCTGATTCCTACTTAGTGTATTCTTTAAGACGGGATCACCTGTTTTTGTTCCTCCACTCTGAAGATCCTTCAACTGATCCTGAAGTATCGTATCAGTTTTTGCAAGTGCTATCAAGGCATCACCTTTCATCTCGTAAAGATTTGGGTCATTTGGATAAGTTGTTAAAAGATCCTCTATTTTGTTTACTGCTTCAGGGTAATTTCCAGTGAGCATCGAAGATCTTACAATCTCAAGATGATCAGATTGTTGAGAGGGGCTTGTTCTGGCAATATCCAGAAGAAGAGCATGAGACTCCTCATCCCTCCCCAAATTTTTAAGTACGTCAGATTTCTTTTTCATTACAGCAATATTATCAGGATTTTCATCAAGTGCATGAGTATATGTAGTAAGCGCCTCAAGATGTCTGCCACTTGATGCTAAAACATCCCCTTTGTTAATTAAAGAATTATAATTATCAGGTTCTATCGATAGTGAACTATCATATGCCGCCGCTGCAACTTCTGCCATACCCAGAGACGCAAAAATATTTCCGATCTGATGTAATCCAGAACCCATCGTATGAGTAGGCTGAGTAATGCATAATATTTCAGGAAGAAAAATAACCATCACACCCGCTATCAGTATTAAAACTGATATCAGGGTAACAACTTTCATAATTAATATATAAGTTGCGAAGAGTATAATTATCCTTTCATTTGAGATTCAGAATAATTCATAAATAAGGGGGTAATATTAATTCATCACTGCACCGGTATCAGCCTGACCTACCGCAGCTGCATACCGTGCAAGAACGCCGTCCAGTTTTCTCTCCGGATACTTGTAACTCTTTCTCCGGTCATCAAGAACTGTTGCATCTACCAGGAGATTAATCACTCGTTCATAGAGGTCTATCTGAATCTGATCCCCGTCATGAACCAGTCCGATAGGACCACCTGCTGCAGCTTCTGGTGCTACATGACCGATACATGGGCCCCGGGTCCCTCCTGAAAATCTTCCATCAGTTATAAGGACAACCTGAGTATAGCCAAAACCCATAAGAGCGGATGTAGGAGAGAGCATCTCCGGCATACCCGGTCCTCCCCGTGGACCTTCCCCCCTGATAACAAGAACCTCTCCTTCCTGCACTGAACGGGCCAGAATTGCTTTCATCGCAGCCTGTTCACCATCAAATACCCGGGCAGGACCGGTATGTCGCCACATCTCTTCACGTACAGCGCCGCATTTTACCACAGCACCATCAGGAGCAAGAGATCCCTTCAGGATACGAAGTCCCCCTGCATCATGAACAGGAGAGGTAACAGACTGAATAACCTGATCATTGACATAGGTTACATGATCTGCAATATCATACACAGATTTCCCCGATATTGTCATAACCGGTTCTAATTTTTCACGAATCTGTTTAAATACAGCCGGAACACCACCTGCTTTGTAGAGATCATACATAGAATGTGGACCACCCGGTTGCATTGCAGCAATATGAGGAACATCACGCCCAATCAGATCAAACTCATCAAGACTGAAGGGAATACCTGCCTCGACAGCAATCGCCATCAGGTGAAGCACCGTATTTGTTGAACCACCAAGAGCCATATCAACACGGATTGCATTCCGCAGACTTTGTGGTGTGATAATATCACGGGGGAGAATCTGCTGATTTACAAGTTCAACAGAACGGGAACCGCTCAAATACGCTAACCGGAGTTTTTCTGCAAATACTGCTGGAACACATGCACATCCAGGAAGGGACATCCCCATTGCTTCAGTCATACAGGCCATTGTGTTTGCAGTATACAAGCCCTGACAACTCCCGCACCCAGGCATTGCCGCCCCTTCCAGATCTTTAAGTTCCTCTTCAGTCATTACCCCTGCAGCAACCTTCCCAACTCCTTCAAATATGTCAGTCAGAGAGAGATCGCATCCCTGATGATGACCGGGAAGCATATTTCCTCCGGTGAGAACAATTGCAGGGATATTACACCTGGCAGCTGCCATAAGCATACCAGGGACAATCTTATCACAGGTGCAGACACAGACGATTGCATCAAACCGATGCGACTTAATCATCAGTTCGACAGAGTCAGCAATGTTCTCACGAGACGGAAGGGAATACCGCATTCCTTCATGCCCCATGGCTATCCCATCGCAGATACCAATGGTATTAAACTCAAACGCTGTCCCTCCACCTGCAGCAATCCCTTCCCTGACCCGTTCTGCAAGCTGACGAAGGTGCGTGTGACCAGGCACAATAGTATTCCATGAATTTGCGATCCCAATGAACGGTTTATTCATCTCCTCCTCGGTTATCCCGAGAGATCTGATGAGTGACCGGTTAGGTGCACGGGTATATCCCGCTTTGACAACATCGCTGAGCATAATTCTCATACATCCTTAGTGAGGAGAGGATATGAATAATCCGGCAAGTGGTGCACAAAGATAGACTCAACTGCACCAAACCAGGGTTGTCCAATAGGATGAAAATGAATACCATAATACCTAATAATTACGGTATGGGGTTTGTGTGTCGGATTTGTGGTTCGTGCTGCATGTATCTGGGAGACTACATAATCATTGAAGAGCAAACAGGTCCATACTCTTTCAACTGTTGTTGTGTTAGTACAGGGACCGTTTTTTCTGCCAGAATTGACCAGAACAAACAGAAGTTCTTTGATGAACATACCTTTTCAAACCTGCATCCACATGCCTGTCCCTTCCTGCGCCCTTTGAGTGAGGGGATGATCGGATGCACAATTCATGCAGACAGTCCTGCTCAGTGTAAGAACTACCGATGCGAAGTAATGCGAATTCATGCATCAACCGGGGAGCAGATAGGATATGTAACCGGAACTCTTGCCCTCCATAGCGAAGATGGTGCACTAAGAAAACTCTGGAATGACCGGATATTTACATTAACAGGAGAAGATACTTCAGTAGAAACGCAGATTAAAGAGGTGCTTATAAAAGCCGGGTATCAGGTCACATAATAAGAATCGCGATGATTGTTTTGAGATAAACACAGCAATAGATATCTGGGAAAAATTTGTGTATAAAAAAAAGCGGCAGATTTTTACTGCATAACAAAAGGATACATATAAACCTAAGTCTATGGATTTATAACGTTTTTTCATTAGCGCAATTCACATAATTCTACAAATTTCGGTTATTTTTTCGAATATTCTCTGTTATGCGAGCGAAATCTTTATTTACTTGTAAGTTATAATTATAACTTACGTGCATATTAAGAGAATTAAAAAAAAGAGCGGAATCTATTTGGCACAATATGAGTCATATCGAGATGAAGAGGGGAAGGTAAAAACAAAATATTGTGGGTATTTAGGGAAAGAAGGGGAGGAAAAGGGAGTACCTCTTCCAAAAAAGTCAGCTCATGTGGAAACACCCCTCTATCCAGAAATATCAAAGAGAGCAGGAGATGTCAAACTCATGTGGGTAATTGCTGAGGAAAAACTCAATATGCCTAGAATTATCGACGAGGTCTGTTGTGGAGACGGATATATTGAAGGCAAAACTCCAGGAAAAATATTGACCACATGGGCAATCAACAAGGCTCTAAACCCAGAAAGTGCTACTAATCTTCCCGAATGGGTAAATACGACCGTCCTCCCAGATTTAATCGGTTTACCAGGAGATTACTTCACTGATAGCGCTTTTTACTCCGCTCTGGACCGAGTGTGCTTTCAAGATACTACTGCCGACGGGCTTACGGATTTCAGTTCTTTAATTTCAGATGAACTTTACAGGTTATGGAGAAATAACAACCCAATACCCCAAACAGAAAAGGAAACATTAGCATATGATCTGACCCCGGTCCTAATATTTGGAAATGGGGATGATTTAGGTGAAAAAGGATATAATTCAAAAAAATCGAGGCAGAAACAGATTAATCTGTGTATTTTAGTCTCAAAATTTGATAAGGTGCCTGTTTCATATCACATATTACCTGGGAGTTTTAATTCAATGTCATCGGTCAAAGATCTTCTTTTGCAGTTGATCGATAGTTCGGTTGAACCAGGTACAATCATCTGGGATCGGGGAAATACCTCTGAAACCTCTGTAAAAGATATTGAACAATTAGGATGGAAATTGATATGTGGAGTCCCCCGGGGTTCAGATGAAGCTAAAGGAATTCTTGAAGACACCAATGTTCTCACAACAGTTACTAATCGGGTAAGAACTACGGGCTCCAGTGCATTATACGCGAAAAGAGGGGGTGGATCATTATTCGGAAAGCAGAATGCAGGGGTAGTTTATGTGAACCTGGCAAAGCGAACTGATATTATCGATGCAAGGAACGAACTACTGGTTGAAATTGGTTATTTTTTGGATAATTTGATGGAAGGTTGCGAGGGGTTATCGGAGTCAAAAATAAAAACAAAAATTGAGGAAATTGTTGGAGATTATGCTGAATTCTTCAAGATAGATCTTATTAAAGGTGGAACCGAATTCTCACTAATTTGGGCATATAATGATGAAGCAATCGAAAAAGCCGTTTCTTTAGATGGAAAATATCTACTATACTCAACAGATACTACCATGAAAGCATCGGATGTTGTCAATGAATATGTTGGTAAGGATTTTGTGGAGAAATCCTTCAGGACCCTTAAATCTAATTTAAAGATAGCCCCTGTCAGGCATTGGAAAAATCATCGTATTAGGGCAATATTTTTTGTAAATATGTTGGCTCTTTGGCTGAGAACAATTTGCGAATTTACTTTAAAACAAATACCCAAAAATAAAAGAGAGTACGAATACGATGAACTTTTAAGGAGATTAAAACGGGTTCAGTATGTCGAAATTGTATGCGAGGATCAGGAAAAAGCATTCTGGTACCTCAACAACTCTCAAAAGTTAGACGACCAGTTAAAGCTCATGGGGTTCAAAAATTTGCTTAGGGAGAGAAGGTTAAGCATTGAGTAAGTTATAAATTACTAAACTTAGGTATAAAATAGGTTCAGGAAATACTTAACGATGAAAATGACCAGTCAATAGTAAATCCGGTTTGAATAATTATGGGAATATCTTTCAAAAATGAACCAATATCATTGGAATTCAGGATCATAACACCGATATTTTCCATATCTCTGACATTTGACCGGTGAATTTCTTCCCGTTGAGCCGCGGTTGCATCATCTACCAGGCAGGTATGGTAGTTATAGGCAATAGCATCAAAAACTGTTGTCCGGATACAATTGGGAGTCTGAATTCCGGCAACCACAACGGTATCCACTTCAAGAGTTCGAAGCATCAGATCTAACCCTGTTCCAATGAATGCGCTCATCCGGATTTTCGAGAGGAGATACTCCCCTGGAACCGGAGCAAGAGCATCAATGACAGCAGCACCTTTCGTTCCCTCAACCGCAAAAGGAGTCTTTTTGAACAATTCCTGACGGATTATCTCAACATCTGAACCGTCAGCCCGATGTATCCGGACGATATGAATAACCGGAAGCGATCGGGATCTGAACTCTTTGAGCAGATATTGTATTGCAGGGATTATTACATCCGCTCCTTTTACCTGCAGAGGTTTTTCATCCAGAATAAAGTCATTCTGCATATCGATAATAAGAAGTGCCGGTCTGTTCATAACCCTCACATATATATTACCCTGCGTATCATACGTGTGTTTTGGTTATAGTCAGGTGCACGATAATAACACAAGAACCAGGTAACCAGTGCATCAGCGTAAATTTCAAGAAGGTAATGAATAATCGTTAGGTATCTATAATGGACTCTCTTCTCTATGTTTGTATTCTAATTTTTACAGGAATAATTGCCGGTTTTGCTTCCGGAATGATAGGCGTTGGCGGCTGCTTCATCATGGTACCGGTGCAGTACTGGGTCCTGATAGCAGATGGCCTTGACAGTACTCTTGCAATCAGGGTCGCATTTGGGACCGGACTTGCAGTAACCCTGCCCACAGTCATGAGTGCGGCACTTGGTCATCATCGGCGGGGCACCGTTGACTGGAAGGCAGCATTTCCAATGGGCATTGCAGCTATCTTTGGTGCAGTAACAGGGGGAACCATCGCAACATGGCTGCCAGGACATATTCTTCGAATAATTTTTGCTATAGTAGTAATAGTAATGGCACTGCGAATGGTATGGATTGTAAAGGAATGTGAGGAATGTCCGATCAGACAGCCATTAGGAATTTTACTACTCCTTGGTTTTTGTATCGGGAATATCACCAGCCTGGCGGGCGTTGGCGGGGGAGTTGTACTTATCCCTATTTTGATTATACTCCTCCATTACCCGGTTCACCAGGCTGTTGGAACATCTTCTGCCTGCCTGATATTTTCATCGGCAGGTGCAGTTGCCTCTTATCTTTGGTATGGTCTGGGAGTTGATGGTCTGCCTGCGTATTCCATTGGATATATTGATCTCATTCAATGGGCAATTCTTGTTGGCACTACAATTCCCTTGTCAATAATAGGCGTAAGATTTGCATATCGATGTCCGGCAAAGACCCTGAGATACTTTTTTGTTGCAGTGATGTTTGTAGTTGGTGTATTAATGCTTGTGAGCAGGTGATATCAGGAATATACATGGAAGAAAAGCCGAGCTTTGCTATCAGACTAATTATTTCAACCGCTGATGAAGGAGCAACCAGAAATTTTTAGTTATTACACCAGTACCTGCATACCCTTGTTCTTTACTCAGAACAATTATCACTATGAGATAATCTTTCGTCATTTTTGATAGTTTCAACCTCCTTTTCACCATTTGCACTCCTGCCAATAAATGCAAAAAGTAATAAATATTCGGAATTTAATCAGGAACCACATAGATTACGGGATGAAATCATCACCTCTGAAAAACACAGATGAATTTACCAGATGACCAGAACCAGGTCATCAGGAGGTGGAAAGAAAACGAAGAATGAATTAGTGACAAGAGATACTTCGCAGCACAATATCCAAAATCAAAATGGTCAATACTCCAGCCTGACCGTACCAGAAGCGGGATAAATACATATCCCGAAACTTTCCTAAGTAATAAAGAGGGGGCCACACACATCCCTCGACCTCCTTACTAACTATCCTGTCAACAAAAAAAACAGTGAGAAATTCATGTACCAGTCCAGGTAACATTGAACATTCCCTGGCATATCATTATTCAGATGTTATCGATGACTGTAATATGCCACAATTTGAGAATCAACTGAGTCTATCCGGGTAAATCCAACCCGTTCGAACTGAAGTACCCGATCCTTCCACATTTTCACTTCAGGCTCACAGACTCCGATGACATCCCCGTCCGCCTTCCTGAGGGTACACGGGGTACCATATCCGGATGGAAGCCATTGGATAATCGGTGCTTTCGCATCCCTGGCCTGCTGAAGTTCATCACCGGCATATGAAGCAGAGAAAGAATCTTCATTCCGGGTAATGGTGATATTAAAAAGATCTTTCAACCGCACCATCGATACCCCTGACTCAAGTTCTGCACGGGGAACCACTATCTTTCCGGAGAATGGAATCTCCCGGTACCCTCGTGCATCATCCCCTGGATATCGCATCGCCTTTGCAGTCACCGGCTGCGCATCTTCTACTGTCAGTTCAACGGGATCAGGGACAAAGAAAAAGCGATCTGCTCCTGCATCCACGACATCCTTGTTCTTCGCATATAGATTTTCCCAGGAGAACTGAATGTCTGTCTCACCAATCCCAATCTCAACAACGGCGTTTCGAACTGCTTCAGGCTGAATACCGCGTCTGGCCATGGCCCGGAGAGTCCCAAGGTGGACATCATCCCACCCGGTATACTCACCGGCATCGATACCCTGGCGCATCTGTGATGTTGAAAGAACAACACCTTCAATCCCCATACGCCCATAATGACGATAAACAGGGGGTTTCCATCCCATATGATCAAAGATGTACTTCTGTCTCCCGGTATTTGCGATATGATCCTTTCCCCGGATGACATGAGTCATCCCAAGAAGATGATCATCAACCGCTACTGAAAGATTCATAAGCGGATAGACAATTGCATCTACCCGTTCATGAGGAGTGGAGGTGAGCACCCGGAACAGGGGATAATCCCGCATCGCAGGATCCGGATGATTCAAATCAGTTCTTAATCTGACTGAAACCTCACCCTCAGCAAATCCTCCTTCAAGCATCGTATCAAAGAGCTCGGCCGCTTCTTGAACCGTCTGCGAACGACATGGACAGGCCGCCTTATGCATCTTGAGGTTTTTAAATTCCTCATTGTCACACCGACAGACGTAACCGGCTCCTTTCTCAATCAGCTGCCTGCCGACATCATAATAGAGTTCGAACCGGTCAGACTGATATATCGTTTCGGTGATATTGAGCCCCATCCACCCGATATCTTCAGGCACCATATCATATGCCTGAGGATCTACCCGTTTTGGATCGGTATCCTCAATTCGGAGGATATACTTTCCACCATAGCGACGAATGTATTCATCGTTGAGAAAAGCTGCCCTGGCATGCCCTAAATGAAGCGGGCCGGATGGATTTGGAGCAAACCTCATTACCACGCCATTTTCTGCACCAGGAAGATCAGGAAGGGTATGTTTCCGCTTTTCTTTCTTTTCAGAAAGAGCTGCATAGAGATCCGGAGCAACCTCAGCCAGACGAATTGCCTGATCTTCATATGAGAGAGAGGCCACCTCTGCAAGTACATCAATTAAAAGTGCTTTTATATCACCAGCACGGGATCGAAGTTCAGGATGGCCGCCCATGACAACGCCCATCACTGCCCCGGCTGCCGGGACACTTTTATGTTTAACGGCATTCTGGAGTGCTGCACCAAGAAGAATGGTACGAAGATCACCGTCCATTCAGTATCCCCGTTGAATAAAATGATATGCAAGGTCAGAAAGAATTTTACGCTCAGGGCAGTCTCGGAAAGATGAAAGTCCTTCAATAGCACTCTGTACCATATCTTCAGCTACCTTCTGGACATCACCAATGACACCCGAATCCTGAAGCAGAGTGATGAGACCGGCAATTTCATCTTTGCTCAGTGTCCGACGGTACGGAGCAAGATCAATTCCCTTCTCCCGTGCAATGATAGCAATAAGTGTCTGCTTTCCTTCTCTGATATCAGAAGCCTGATCCTTGCCAGATTTTTCCGGTGGGGCCATGAGATCAATGATATCATCCTGGATCTGAAATGCTGCACCAGTATTGCACCCATAGTTATACAGGAATTCTATTTGAGAATCTGATGCATCAGATAAAACAGCAGCAATAGCAGCTGAAGCCCCATAAAGAACTCCGGTCTTCAGGGTAACCATCGTGATATATTCATCTCTGGTCACATCCTGTCGTGATTCAAATGATATATCCTGTTGTTGACCTTCGCAAATTTTTTCACAGGTTTCAGCAAGCATTTGTGATGCTATAACTTTAGACCGGTCAGATGCACCTGCTTTACAGATAAGAGCAAAGGCACGTGCAAATAATACATCACCAGCAAGGATCGCAGCCGGCTCTCCCCATAGTGTATGAACCGTTGGTTTCCCACGTCTTGTTTCATCTCCATCCATAATATCATCATGAATCAGAGTGAAATTATGAGTCACTTCAAGAGCTAATGCTGCAGGAAGAATATCCCTTGTTTTTTCAGGGCAGATAATATCTGCTGCAAGTTTGAAAATTGCCGGGCGCAGTCGCTTGCCTCCGGCAAAAAGAAGATGGTTTGCTGCCTGTGAAAGTTCAGTTGCAGGGGATCCATAGTACTGGTCAAGAATTTTATTGACTTCAGTTGCAGTATTCTGTAGATATGTCTCCAGATCCATAATAACACCAATCAGGTCAGTCTCTGCCGCTGACCATTTGCCATCAGGAAGAAATCCTTATTGAGTGTGTATCCACATTCACGGGCAAGTTCAAGGTACTCGGAGGTGAGATTAACCCCACCATGTGCTGCGATGATGTACTGAGGAGTGAGCATTGAAAGAAACTCATAGTGATCCTCACAATATGCGTGTCCTGATACGTGTAACTCATCAAAGATACGGCCACCCTGCTGTTTAAGCATAGTAAACATCCGGTATCGCTGTGCCCGGTTCATATCGTTTGGAATAAGCTGTGCACTTATCATTATCTTATCACCCTTCTCTATCCGATAGGGAGTATCCTTCTGCGCTATTCTGGTTAGAATTGAGCCAGGTTCTCCCTGATGACCGGTAACTATCGGAACATACTCATCACGGGCACTTTTAATAACACGTCTCAGCGTGCGTTCAACAACCCGGCGGTTTCCAAAAATACTCGTGGTTTCAGGGAACCGTACATATTTCATCTGTTCTGCTGTGCTACAGTACCGTTCCATGGAACGTCCAAGAAGCATCGGTTTTCTTCCGATCTCATGGGCGCATTCTGCAATTGTTTTAACACGGGCAATGTGTGAGGCGAATGTACTAACAACGATAGCATTTTTATCATCCTCATAACTGGTCATCACATCACGAACCATACTTTTTGCCAGCTGTTCACTCGGACACCTGCCTTTCCGATTCACATTAGTCGCTTCTGTGATCAGACAAAGCACCCCTTCCTTTCCGATCTTGCGAAATTTAGCAAAGTCCGGAGGATCTCCAAGAACGGGATTACGATCTAATTTGAAGTCAAGTGCGTAAACAATGGCTCCTTTGGGTGTATAGAGCACAATGGTTGCAGTATCAATTATACTGTGCTGTGTTCTCACAAATTCAAGCGTTAACGTATTTGAAATTGTATATCGCTGCCCGAATTTAAGCGGGTAAAGTTTGTTATTAACGCCAAATTTCTTTTCTCCCTCAATTTGCTGGCGTACCAGTTCTATAGTATACGGTGTTCCGATGATTGGGGCATTGTACCGGTGCGCAAGTTTTGGAACTGCACCAATATGATCCAGATGCCCGTGGGAGAGAATGATCGCCTTAACAGTCCCCTCAATCTGGTTCATCACCGTATCATCAGGGATAACCCCTAATTCGATAAGATCCAGTGAGTGGGTATTCTCCATCTCCATTTCAGGGTGCATCATCAAAGAATCCAACCGGATTCCCATGTCGATAATGACTATTTCTTTTCCACAGCGGACGGCGGTCATATTTCGTCCAAATTCATTATAGCCGCCCACTGCAAGGACTTCTATGTCCAAGCTGATATCCTCCTTAAATTATTTTCTTATGTGTCATATGAGAGGCTGGACCTGCAGTATACCACCGGGTATCCTTCATTTCAGAAACCCGTGTATGCCCTGTCAGAAAAAGAGCTATCCTGAGCTGTTGCTCTATCGCCTCAATTTTATCTGAAAGAGCCTGTATTCCATCACAAGCCGGTTTAAGCAGAGGGAGAGCCATTCCCCCAAGCTGTGCTCCCAGCGTTAGAGCTTTTGCAATGTCTATGCCGGTTCTGATTCCACCACTTGCAATGACAGGTCCGCCGCATCTGACAACTTCACTAACACTTACTGCAGTGGGTATACCCCACTCTTTAAAGAGCAGACCAAGATCCGAGAGCCGTTGATCTCCATCTGTCTCCCCTTTCACTGCCCGAAAGCTCTCAATCGCCGACCATGAAGAACCACCATATCCTCCAACATCCACACAGGAAGCACCTGCATGATAACAGAGTCTGGCAGTCTCTTCTGAAATGCCGCACCCGGTCTCTTTGATTATTACTGGTACTGATAAACTTGTGCAAAGTTCCTCAATGGCCTTCAGACACCCGGTTGCATTATGATCTCCCTCAGGTTGAATTGCCTCCTGAAGAAAATTCAGATGTATTGCAAGAGCATCGGCATCTATCATCTCAACAGCAGTTTCAGCCCATTCTATCCCATGATCCCGTAGTTGAACAATACCAAGGTTTCCCACGATAAACGCATCAGGTGCTGTATCTCTGACAATGGAAAACGTATCAACAAGATCATCATTTTCTATTGCTGCACGCTGGGATCCGACTCCGATTCCAAGGCGAAACTTTTGTGCAGCCTGAGCCAAAACCTCGTTTACTACTTTCGTCTCCGGGTGACCACCAGTCATAGCAGATATAAAAAGCGGAGATCCAAGCCGGTGTCCAAGAAAATCAGTACTAAGATCCAGAGTATCCATATCACAAGAAGGAAGAGCGTTATGCACCAGTCTGATTTCTTCAAATCCGGTGTTTCCTGATTCAATCTCTTCTTCAAGGCAGATACGCAGATGATCAAGTTTTCGTGATGAGGTGAATGCCGTTCGGTTCATATGTCCTCCGGCAGGATTCGTGTTCCCCCATGATCCTGTTCTGCGAGAAATGCCTGAATTTTTGAAATATGAAATATTTCAGATGTAATTCCCCTATCAGCAAGGCGAAGAAGTTCTGCTATCTTCCCCTCCATACCTCCGGTCACATCAATATGAGTTGAGGTGCCAATGGTGACCTGGTGCGCCATAGATCGACGCAGCTCCCTCACAACTGACCCGTCCTCTGCAAGAAGCCCGGGTACATCGGTCGCAAGACCAACCCGGTCCATTCCAAGTTCTTCTGCAAGGACCCGGACCAACTGATCACCGGAAACAATGCAAGCTCCCTGTTCCAGATCCATAACCACATCCCCATGAATTACTGGAACAAGTCCTAAATCCATCATCAACCCAAGATGGCTGAATGAATTATTGACAAGGAGACCAGATGATGCTACGCATCCATGAAGCGGATGAATCGCAATCGCCTCAATCCCACCGCTTCGCAGGGTTGCAACAACTGCTGTATTTAATTCAGATACTGCAGTGTGAGTCTCATAGATGCCTTTCCGGTTATCCCGGTTAACACCTTCCTGAATCTGATATGCTTGTGCCTGGGGATGCCCGAAGGATCCCGCTCCATGAACAATCAGGAAAGATTTTCCAGAATACTTTGCAATTAAAGCAGCTATCGTAGCCAGAACGTCATTTTTGATAACCCCGGCTGATCCTGCAGATTTCTCAGTAATTACGCTCCCACCGAGCTTAAGTATCGTTCGGTTACGCATCCTTCTCTTTCCGAAGTCCTTCAGTATCCAGACAGGTAATAAGTGCCCGTCCGTCAGTTACTTCAATCGCACCGGCAATGCGTGCTTTAAGATTTTTGGGTGCCATTGCAACCATACATCCGCCACCGCCGGCACCGGTAATCTTTGCTCCATATGCACCAGTAGCCCTCGCTGCCAGTACCAGTCGGGAAAGCTGAGGGTGCCCGACACCTAATACGTCAAGGAGGGCATGATTCATATCCATAAGCCGTCCGAGATACGGTGGCTCATCAAGGTGTTTCATTGCATCAAGGGTAATTGCCTCAATGGCATCAAGAACCGGTTCACAAACCTGAGGATATTTTAACTTCAGGTCAGCAACCTTCTCGACCATTCTCGCGGTCGAATGCGTTACCTGGGTATTTCCTATGACCAGGTGATAATTTTGAGGAGCTAGGCGTTTGCGTGAACCTTCTTTTATCAGGAACATACCGCCATATGTCGACACCGTTGTATCAGTAGGGCTGGCCCTCCCTTTTTGAACACGTTTTTCTATTCTATATGCAATTTCAGCGATATCATCACGGGTTTTTCCCAGATTAAACTCATCATTTATTGCAGCAAGCGTTGCAACAGTTACTGCTGCTGATGATCCGAGCCCTGAGGAACTGGGGAGCTGTGAATTAATATAGACACTCCCTTTCACATTCAGTTCTTTAAAACATTGATCAATATACGGAGATTTTGCATGATGTGGATGACTTGTTTTCCTGACAGTTACATAAACCCGCGGGCGGATAGCCAGCGCAATACCAGGTCTTCCATACACCACAGCGTGTTCACCAAAGAGAAAAACCTTTCCCGGAGCACTCCATGTGGACAATCAGTTCACCGCCAGGGCCGCATATCCGACAACCTGATCAAAGTCCCCGCTTGTTTCCCCACTGGTTGTATATGTGATGAGATCGCACCGGGTAACGCCATGAGGTCTCAGCGATTCAATCATGGTTCCAATTGGCCCATAGCCGCAGGCAGTAATTTTATTCCGTTGTATCCTGCTAAAAAATTCCCGCACATTCAGATCCTTTAATGATTCTATCACAAAAAGATCATCCTTCTTTGCTTTCTCTGCAGAAACGTAATGTGAAAAGTCACTTGAAGCAATTATTCTGACCTCTCCCGAATATACGCTGATCGCCTTACTTAGGATTCTGGATATCCGGATAACCTCATCCATTGTCTGATGTCCCATCATAACCGGCACAATTCTGGCTTTTGGGAAACGATATCTAATGAACGGTATCTGTACTTCAAGAGAATTTTCATTTCCATAAGACATAGCCTGTTCATCTATTGGAATGGTGATGAGAGAAACCAGTTCAACGTCAATCTGAACCGGACCAATCGGAGTTTCCCAGGGCAATGCTGATATACATGATGGAAATCCCCGATGACTCGGCCCGATAACCAGAAAAGTACCGTCAAAATCGGGTTTGACAGCTGCATATGCATGAGCTGCAGTCTGACCTGAATATACATAACCAGCGTGAGGAGAAACAATCCCCTTTGCATCACTGACAGTACGGGTGTGGCTGAAAAACCGATCCAGCATTAAAGTTAGCTGAACCGGGTCAGCCGGATAGAACATACCGGCAACGGTGCACCGCCTAATCATTATGAGATCCGAATATTGGTGAGTGATTCAAAAAAGAATCCACTCATATAATTGTTCTGATTTACAGATCGGTCTCAAAGTCCTCAGGAGTCAGTGAGGTTGAATACCCCTTATGACGAAGGAACTCTTTGGTGAGCAGGAAGTAAATCATTGACAGGGCCTTTCGCCCCTTGTTATTGGTTGGGATGACAACATCAACAAGGCTGGTCATGTTGTTGGTATCACAGAGAGCAACAACCGGAATACCAATCTGAAGTGCCTCGCGAATGACCTGGGAGTCACTAACCGGATCAGTTACTACAATAACTTCAGGTTCTGCAAATTTTGGCAGAATCGGGTTTGTCAGGGTACCGGGGATATACCTGCCGGTCATCTGGAATCCGCCGATTGCCTCTGCAAACTGTTTTGCAGGGAACTGACCATACTGACGTGATGTCACTATGAGAATCTTTGCAGGATCATACTGTGAAAGAAACTTTGCTGCCAGTTTAATGCGTTCATCAGTTTCTCTGATATCAAGAATGTAAAGCCCATCCCCGCGGACGCGGTAGATAAAATTCTTCATATCGCTGCTCTTTTGCTGAGTCCCAATGTGAACACCTGCTGCCAGGTACTCTTCTACTGATACAAGGGGCTCGTTCAGTTCAATCTCCATCTCATTTCCGTTCATACATACTCTCCTCTATCCGAATGAGTTCGTTCAGTTTTACGGTTCTCTCACCGCCGACTACACCGGTCTTGATAAATACACACCCAAAGGCACATCCCAGATGCGCAATGGTAGTATCTTCGGTTTCGCCAGATCGGTGACTTATAACGGTCTCCATCCCATGCCGGTGAGCGATAGAGATCGCTTCATAGGTATCGG
>Ga0351907_1085_pt1 | contig 24939 bp, 23 predicted proteins | sample BONcelHT113001E6_FD_206861 | JGI IMG/M metagenome (GOLD analysis project Ga0351907, IMG submission 206861) | Enriched cells from coal bed in the Powder River Basin, Montana, United States - BONCAT cells T11 rep1 HSBNCT.T11.300.1.E6 ... | reverse complement strand
AGTCCGACGGTTGGGATGTCAAGTTCCTTGGCACCAATGTCCCGATGGACGGAGTTCTCCAGTCTATCCGCACGCATCAGGTGAAACTGTTCGGCATTTCATCGACGATGTTTTTTAATATCCCAAAAGTAATCCAGCTTGTGGAAGCGGTACGGAAAGAATTTGGTGAAAGTGCACCCCGGATCATGCTGGGTGGTGGCGCTTTCAAGATGTTGCCCAAACTGCCAAAAGAACTTGAGGGGTGCCTTGTTGCTCTCAACTTGCAAGAGGTTCTTGATGTGACGCGGTCCTTTGCCACAACTGGAGCAAGATAGTTTTCATCCGGAGTATCCGGATGGGAACAAGGTAACATTTTCAATTCGTGTGCTGAGGATAAAATTCATCATGCAGGTTCATATATTCTTATCTCAGGGGGACACGCACATGGTACAAGAGCACCACACCAGTATTACCGAATGCCTCAAGGAGGCCATCAGCGATAATCACACGCGGATGGAGTCGCTGCCCTTTTTCATCGCATTGACGAAAGGTGAACTGCCGTTTGAGAGTTATGTCGGCAACTTGCGGACCATGGCCGTAATTCTTGGCACCCTCGAACATGAATTGTCCCATGTAACTCTGGAGGAGGTCCGCAGGCTTTGTCTGTCCCGGCCTTCCAGGCTCATTCATCTCAGAAGAGACTTGAGTATGATAGACCCTCTTTTTATTGCCGACATATTGCCTGCCAATCAGCAAGCCCAAAAAATTGCCGAATGGATCCGCCGTTACCGAATTGAACAGCCGTCCAACCTGCTCGGTATTCTCTATGTTCTTGAAGGCTCAACCCTTGGCAATGCCATGCATCTCCCTGATGTGATTAAGACGTTTGGCCCGCAGATTTCCGGGACAGCGTGCTTCTATGCCGGGTATGGCGATAAAACAGCTGAAAACTGGAAGATGCTGCTCTCTGCCATGAATTCCCTACAGTTGAACCAGGAAGGCCGCGAAAGGATTATTCAGGTAGCCAAAGAATTTTTTGACCAACTGGAGGTTCTGTTTGCCTCGTTATACCCCATTGATACAGCCAGGCTCGAATTCACGGCAAGCATACTTAATCCGGAAGCAGGCAATCATGCCGTCCCCGACACCGTTGATGAGCTTCAGGCTGCAGTGACTGCTGCCCGGAAATGTCGCGAGGAGTTTCCCTATTTCAACGAACGCTATCAGGAACGCGGCAGGAGTTTTGCAAAAAGTGACGCTGCCTGGCTCGTGACTCTTGTCTCACTGCCGCAAACCCAACTTATGAACCAGGTCGAATGGCTGGGGCGGGTTCTGGCCAACAGGGGCATGCCCAGGATTACCCTGGAGCGGCAGTTGGAGCTGCTTTATGGAGAGTTGGCGGCTGCTCTGCCGGAAGAGCGGGAGCAGTACACGGGACTTCTCGAAGCTGCCGGAAACCTTGCCGGGGAACGGTTCCGTCATATCCCCGAACCGGTTTTCAGCCGCCTTGCGGAAGAATTTCGCGACGCCAGCGATGGTGAGTTACAAGGCCGGTTACAAGGGACCGGACTTCTGATAGTTTCTGCTGTTTGTGACAAAGCAGCTGGTATCAATGATGCAGAATCAAGCCTTTTATCATGGTTGCTGGACAAAGATCTTTTTCCTGAACGATGGATATCTGCAGTCCGAAAAACTCTGGACAAAGCACATGAGGAACGTAACAATTCACTCTAGGATCTTGCTTTCAGTATAAAATTGGGTCCAATCCCTTCAATCCAAGATATACTTTCACTAGAAGACCCCTGAGATCGTGGCAAGGATTACCCAGGGGAGCGGCATCGGGCGGTGGATGGTGGTGATGATTCTTATTTTCAACCTGGGATATTTCACGTACCCCCGGCAAAGCTGGGGGCGTGGTTGTTAGCCCCTCAAAGGGGGCCCAAAAGTAAAACCAATCTTGAGCGCTGACGATCAGTGATTCGCACCTCGTCCCCACGCTAGAACCGTTTAGTTCATCTGCTCTCCGAATCTTGAATGATGCTCACATGCTTAGCGTAAGAAGCTTATTTTATCCAATTCAGGCTCCCTGGAACTGTCAAACTTTTAAGGACCCCCGGCAAAGCCGGTGTGTTTCTTATTGGACTAATTGTCATGTTTATTGATTTTAGTGAAATGTCCGTAATGCTTATCACTATGAGATGATTGACTGCCAGATCACCTCGACAGAGTCCTCTCGGGCCATGTACTCCCTGCATCCACGGACAACAAACAGGAAATGGCAATTGCGAAATATGACACAAGCAACTGAGGAATCATCATGGCGTTTCATATAAAAGCTGGACGTTACATAGGTCAGATACTGGTGGATGGCGGCTTCGTGTCCCACTATGATCTGGAACTTGCTCTGGAGGAACAGAAGAGTACGAATGATCTCCTGGGTCAGGTGCTTACCAGGATGGGGGTTATAGATAAGACGGAACTCACGGTAGCTCTTTCGTTACAGGAGCATCTCTTCAGTCTGGAGGATGCCGTTAAGGCTGCGGCGGGTGTTCGCCAGATGCTCGGCACCTTGCTTCTGCAGGCCGGGAAGATCAGCGAAGAGCAGCTCGAGCAGGCAATAGCCGAACAGAAAAAAAGCGGGGAAAAGCTTGGCGAGATTTTCGTGCGCCTTGGTTTTCTCACGGAAAGGCAGTTAAATGCTCTGCTCGACTTTCAACAGGGGCAGAGCAGTTCGCAATCGACTCTCAGCCCGCTGAGGCTGGGTGATATCCTTGTTTCCGCCGGATATATCTCGCGTGAGAAACTTGACAGCGCATTGAGCAAGCAGACGAATTCCCGGAAAAAACTCGGTGAGATTCTTATCGAAGAGGGATATGTCATGCCACAGCATGTACAGCACGGTATCCATCTTCAGCAAAAGCTCCTGACCTCCATATTAGTGGCACTACTCGCCCTTGCTTCCGTGTCCGATGCTGAAGTCGCTGCGTCCAGGTCGTCGAGGACCCAGTTGAAGGTAAGCGCGACCGTGTTGCCGTACACGCAAATGAGCGTTCGCAACCAGCCCGCAATGCTGATAATTACCGAAACCGATATTTCGCGAGGATATGTGGACGTACCGGGAGGGTCTTCCATCGAGATGAAGAGTAACTCGCGGGATGGCCATTACCTATCCTTCGAAAGTTCTGCCGAAATATTCAGGCAGGTGCGGATAGATGGTTTAGGGAAACCGGCCCTGCTTGGCGCCGGCTCGTGTATCGTTCCTCTTGCCATGGAGGGCAGGGAGGTGCGGATACAACTCAGCTACCGTTTCATCCTCTCAGAAAACATACAGCCGGGTACCTACCCGTGGCCCCTGACGGTTTCGGTAATTCCCATGTAACTGGTTTCCATTCTGAGTTTCTGGATGAAAACTATCCAATCTGTTCCGCCTTGGTGTCCGATCCTTTCCAAGTGTGAACGGCAAAGAAGCAACTGCATAGAAATCATCATCAGTGGAGTCATATTCCCCGCAGCCTGAGCACTCCCCAATATGGAAGCCAAATTTCACCATTCTCTATTTTCCCAACGACTCCTTGGCCGCCTTCACAATCCGATACACCGACGCCACCCCAATACCCACTTTTTCCGCAACAGCCTCTTTCGTCAACCCATCAGCCAGCAACCGCAACACCTCTCCGCTCGTTTCCCGGGCAGTCGGCTTTCGCGCCTTAAAATTCCCTGGCGCCTTCGCGAGCCGACTCCCTTCTGCCTGGCGCTCAAACATCATCTCTCGTTCAAACTCAGCAACGACCGCCAGCATCGTCTGCGTCAGCTTCACGTTCGGAGTGCTGGTATCAAAGTGAATGTTCAATACCTTAAAGACCACCTTCTCCACTCTTCCCAAACTCATCCGACGTAAGTTTCCTGAAGTTACCATTCCTTGTACCTCTTTGTACCACGCAAAGCCATCCTATTGTGTCATCAGGGCAGCGGAAATACATACTAGAAATCTAATGATATTCGGATTATATTGCTGTTCAGGTTCGACCGTGTGGGTGAGCCCTGAAATAAAGTTTTTTTCGTGGGAACAATTCAGCACGACCGACTGTCTCATTTGCTGAACGCACAAAAAAATCCGCGACAGCAAATTAGACCAAAGGAGTTCGGCGTGAAAATTAGAGTCATGAAAATTATAACGATACTGTTGTTTCTGGCATTTTCCATACCTGTAACGGTATCTGCAGGAACAAGCAGCTTGGTACCGTCGCAGCAAGAACTTATCAAAGGCAACGGTGAGTTTGCAGTGCAGTTGTATCTGAACCTTTCCGCAAAAGAGGGAAATCTGTTTTTCTCGCCCTTCAGCGTCTCTTCGGCACTCGGCATGACCTATGCCGGCGCACGCGGCAATACGGCGAAGGAGATAAAAGATACACTTCATTTCTATCCGCCACAGGCTGAACTGCCTGCAGCCTTCCGAGGGCTCAACACGGAATTGACGAACAATGCCGCAATGACCGGGCAGAAACTGAATATTGCCAATGCACTGGTACTCACCGGCGGTGACGTAAGCGGAGAGTATAAAAAGATACTGAAAGACTATTTCAGATCGGAGATCTTCCGTGGCGGGCTGGAGCAGATCAACGGTTGGGTTAAGAAAAAAACAGAAGGAAAGATCGAGAAGATTCTTGACAAACTCTCTGGAAATTCTGTCTGTGTCATTCTGAACGCAGTATACTTTAAGGGAATTTGGGAGAGTCAGTTTAATAAAAACAGGACACAGGATGCGCCGTTTCATGTTTCCGCGAACAAGGAAGTGACTGTCCCGCTCATGTACCAGACAGGCAAATTCAGAATTCTCGAGGGCAACGGTTTCCATGCCCTGTCGATCCCTTATAAGGGGGATGACCTTTCGATGGTCATCCTGCTTCCCGATGTCAAAGACGGTATGGCTGTGCTGGAAAAACAGTTAAACTCTGAAAGCCTGAAAACATGGCTGACAGAACTGGACAAACAACGGGTTCGGAAGGTCGATCTTTTTCTGCCGAAATTTAAGTTCGAGACCAATTACGACCTGGTCACGCCTTTTGTGCAATTGGGGATGAAGGATGCTTTTGCCTTGGGAATAGCTGATTTTAGAGGCATGGGTTGGGCTAAGGGTGATCTCTGGATATCGCAGATAAAGCACAGGGCCTTCGTGGAAGTAAACGAAGAAGGTACTGAAGCGGCTGCGGCAACGGCTGTGGAGATGGCGGGCAAGGCAATGGACTTTTCCTCGGAGTTTCGCGCGGACCATCCATTTCTCTTCATTATCAAAGACAACCGAACTTCCGTCATCCTGTTCATGGGAAGGATAGTCGAGCCGAATTGAGGAAAGAGGAAAAAAACCGGGCACCACATCAGTAGGCAGATTCTTACCTTCGAAAAATCGTGAACGGCAGTATCAGGTCTATATTCACATATGGGATACCAAATAAACGGTTGCTCAACAGAAATCTGAAATAGATTGGCGGTTGCCCGGAGAGTTGAACAAGCAGGTCATTTTTGACTAAAAAGACGTTGAGTGTTCGGTGGGATTATCGGTGTGGAAAAAGAAGAAAATGCGAATCATGACTCAGGTCGATATCGGAGGGAGTACCCATGGAGATGGCCCGACTGCAGGCCGCGGTAAATGAAAACAGAATGGGCCGCATCGCGCGTTGTGCATTTGCTGTTGGGATTGTTTCGCATGTGTATGGTCTTTTTATCTATGACGACTTCCCCTTTCTTTTTTTCTTTTCAGCGCTGTCCCTCTCCATCGGCTACTACGCGCGCTTAAGAATGAAAGGATATCGGCCGCTCCGCCAACCTGCATTCTACGGCATGGTCTTTGTCCTTTCCTTGCCCATCATCGGGCCTGTAGCCGGTTTGCAGCAGATATGGGCCTTGCCCCGAAGCGGCGGGAAAGTGGGTAAGCAAAAACAGCGATTGACAACGCTGTCAACGCTCGGACTCTTTGTCATATTCATCATCGTCATTGTTCTTATGATACCGTCATTGACGGCTGAGATATGGAGAGTGCGTATACTGTTAGCCGCTCTGGTTGTCGCAGTCATTGCGGTTTCGTTGGCTATACTTAAAGCGAGAAGAATCGAGAGGAAAGGACGATGAGGCGACCCCCCCCAGGCAGCTTTGAAAAACACCAGATGGACATGTTAAAGAGTTATACAAATATTCTATCTCTGTTGATTTTCAGTCTGACATTTGTAGTTGTCATGCCTTGTTCTGCGGGACTGCGGCCCGTTCCGCTTGATGTTGTTATGGCTGATGGAGAACTATTTTTTGTTCTGGAGAAACCTAAGGAGATAGAGGGCGCATATGTGACTTTGCATCTTAAGCCACTTGAAGCCATAGACGAGGCGAAAAAAAAGGAGAACAAAAGACAGCTGATGATGTGGGCGGCCAAATACGTGGACAAGCCGGGGGAGAAGAAAAAATATCCGATGCTGGCGCAGATAAGATATGCCGGCAAGACACCCGGCCTTGAGACCACGGAAGGCCCGTTCAAACTGCTGAAAAACGTAAAGTACCACGTACGCATAGAGATATACGGAAGAGAATTCGCCAGCGAGATCTTCTTTATCAACGACGACAACAAGGCCGTCATGCCGGATCCGACTTTCGGCAGTCGACGGGGCCGCGCTTATTCTGTTTCGGTTGATAATGAAGGGAATAAAGTTCTTATTCCCGAGCCAGGGTTGGAAGAATAAAGGGGCGACTGCTGAATTCAAATCATTTTTGAGGAGTTGTTACGATGAGAAAAATATTCTTTCCGGTTTTCATACTGTGCATAGCGGTTTTAGCCCAGGAAGCTTTTGCAGATTATTCTCACGGCCCGCGGCAGACTGGAGAAGCGGTCCTGGATGAACTGCTCCTGGGCCGAAACATAAAACATTTTGCCGGCTTTTAAATCCGTCCCCAAAATCAGCACCTCTTCATCGAAGTTATGCAGGATGATGGCCTTCTGGCTTTCTTCACTGACCGTTGCATCGGTTGCTAATATCCGGCCCATGTCGGCGGGTACGCTCTGTGTCCAGAAAGGTTGGACTGCCAGTAGCGAGAGTATAGCGAGCTTAATGATGAAAAGTTTAAACCGGTTCGTCACGTATGCCACCTGGTACCCACTTTCCGTCTAATCGTTGAAGTTCAGTCTTGTTTTGATGACCCGTTTCCCATCATGTTCAATTTCACAGATATACCTCCCCATGACACCAGTGGCAGTGACAAAGGCCTTGTGGTCTGCGGAGGAATAGTTCAAGAAATGGAAACTCGACTGTCTCGCCATTTCTTTGGCATCGACCAGCGAGGTCCCAGCAGTCGTCTCGCGACAGTAGCGAGCCAGACTCTTTTTGGTTTGATACCAGGTTGCAATACTAACCACGACAATCAGGACAACAATCAGGGCAATAACGATCACAACAATCCTAACGAGTTTCCTTATCATATATAATTCCTTCTTTCCCGGGACCCAAGCCCCCTCCCCTCGCTCGCTCTACTGCTTGCTGATGCGCCGCATGACGATCTTGCTCGCACACTGGAACAAGACCCAGTCATATCGTAACCTCCAGATATAAATAGTATTTTGATTCACCATTTACTTGCCACAACGAACACCGCTACCGTTACCCGGGACGTTTGCGAAATCACCATCAGCTTCTTTGCAAACCTTCAAAGTTGCGATTTTTCCTCCCACATAGCAGGGACAGTATGGCTTGCTAAACCTTTACTGGCGGAGACTTTCACTCCTTACTCCTTGCCGGTCTCCCGGCGCACTACACAAACGATTTTACACCCTCTCAAGCATTGCTCAATACTTCTCTAATCTTTGTTAACAGAGCTCTCGGCGAAACCGGCTTAGCAATGAAATGCAACTTTTCATCAAGTAGCCCTTTTCGAGTAATAATATCAGCCGTATAACCGCTCGTAAAAAGTACTTTCACGTCAGGCTTGAGGTTCTTAACTATATCATAGACTTCCTTCCCACTTTTTTTCGGCATTATTACATCGAGAATCAGAATGTTTATTTGATCTTTATGCCGGTCGAACTTTTCAATAGCGTCAACTCCGTCTGATGCCTCAATAACGGCATACCCAAAGTTCTCAAGTATCTCTCTGTTTGATTTTCTAACACTTTCGCTATCTTCAGCCAAAAGCACCGTTTCACCATTACCCTTTGGAAGCGGTGATTCTGTTTCATCATTCTCTTGCAAAGCCTGAGAGACCAACGGCAGATAGAGTTTAAAAGTTGATCCAAGTCCCGGTTCGCTGTAGACGTCGATATAGCCTTCATGCTGGCTGATCATTCCATAGACCATCGCTAGCCCAAGCCCCGTTCCCTTTCCGAGCTCCTTGGTAGTGAAAAATGGTTCAAATATTTTGTTTCTGGTCTTCTCGTCCATGCCAATTCCTGAGTCTGTTACAGAAAGACAAGCGTACGCGCCAGGCTTTCCATATCCATGTGCATGGTAAAATTCGTTATCCATTGAGAAGATTTCCGTTTTCATGACTAATGTGCCCCCATCAGGCATAGCATCCCGTGCATTTGCAACCAAATTCATGAAGACCTGTTCCAATTGAATCCTGTCTGCCATCACTATAATGGGTCCAGGACATAGGTCTATCACGAAATCAATATCCTCTCTGATAAGCTTCTGCAGTAATTTTTGTCCTTTCCTTAGGACATCATTCAAATCTACTAATTGCGGGTTTATCTGTTGTTTCCTGCTGAAGGCAAGTAGGCTCTGGGTTAATATAGCGGCCTTTTCTGCTGAGGAGAGTATCTGGTCGCCATAATGCTGCAACGGATTGTCCTTCTCAATTTTCATCTGCAGGAGAGACGCGTTTCCTATTATGGCGGTTAATATATTGTTGAAGTCATGGGCGATTCCTCCTGCAAGCTGACCCACGGCTTCCATTTTTTGCGACTGCCGAAGTTGCTGTTCGAGATTTTTCTGCTCGGTGATGTCCCTCCCAACCTCTATAACTTCAGTGACTTTCCCGGATTCATCTATGACGGGAACCGCTCTCAACTCCACAGTCCTGCCATCAGGGGTTTGAATAGTGAGCTTCTCCTGCCTCCCCGTAACAAAGCTGGCTTGGGCCGGACAGTTTTCACATGGGGCTTCGAACCCATGGCGAACTTCATAACAATGCCGGCCAATTATGGCTGCATGCTCCATATTTAAGAAACGTGCGGCTCCTTGATTTGCCCAGAGTACAGTCAGATCAGGGGTCAAGAGAGTCAAATTGTCGGGAATGCCGTTAAAAAGGGCTTCAAATTTTTGATACAGCATGCGATATCTGGCTTCGCTTGTGAGAACCCTTTCTTCTGCCTGCTTACGTTCGGTGATGTCCTGAATTATTCCCAGAAAATGGACTTTATCATCAGTTTCACCCCCCAAAATCTCAGCTTTAAACAGGACATTACGCAGAATGCCATCGGGTCGGATGGTGCGCAATTCAGTCTCAAACTCTTCTCCTATCCGCAATATTTTCTGAAAAGCTGAAACAAAATTTATCTGATCTTCAGGATGAATGAGACTCTGTAGTTGAGAATAAGACGGGTCACCATTTTGGGGGATTTGCCCTAAAATACGAAACATCTCTTCAGACCAGATCATGTGGGTTGTTTCAGGTGAATACGTCCAACTACCGATATGAGCAACCCGCTGTGCATCTGATAGTCTTTTTTCGCTTATGGCAATACGTTGCGCTGAGCCTAATATTCTTTGTCGGATTATAAAAAAACCGATAAAAAGCAGGATAAGTAAAAGGGTTATGGAAATAGGTTTCAAACGTTCCCGAAAGATGACCTTCTGCCATTCACTTGCATTTATATCGATGCCGAGAACCGCAATAATTCGGCCAGAATCAGGATCCCGTACAGCTGCAAATCCGGACAGGACGGACCCGAACTCATCCGTATAGGGTCCCACCGTTATGGCTTTGCCAGTGGTAAATACATCAAAAAGCTCTTTTGGGGGCTGCTCATAGTTTGCCCCAGGATCTACATGGCCAAGCTCTCCTTCCGGAACGGAATCGACGGCAAACAGGATTTCCCCCTCTTTGACAAACATTAAATATGACCAAAGTAACTGTGGGTTCGCGCGTGCCATATTTATTAAAGTATTTCGCAGGTGGGTATAGTGGAGATTTTTCAGGTCAGAAGCGGTTCCGGTCAAATGCATGAAGAGTTCCGGATCAAGTGCCGCGGCTGCAACTGTGGATTGATTCAGGACATCTCTCCGGGCTTTCCTATCATTGTCCCTTCCGACAAAATCGGTGAATATCCATCCCGTAATCAAGACTATCAAGAGTATGAAGGTAAGTTGGAATCTATAGCCCTTCTTTACTTGGCTGTCGAACTTCAGCCAATTTAGTTGCCTTTTGTGCTGATGGTATCTCCAGATCATTGCTGTAATGAGAAGTGCCAAGACTCCCCTGATCAACTGGATCGGTATGCCTGTAAACGCAAAAAAAGAATCCTGATTAACTGCCGATGCAGGGAAGAAAGTCGATTTTGGTACTACGACACCTGAAGCGATGGCGTAAAGAACCATAAGTGCGGCAGTAACTGACAAAATACTGCTAACTGCTTTTTCTCTTCTTGAAGCATAAAATAACACCAAGGCAGACATTAATCCGCCGACTAACCCGAATGCATACCGAGATATTGCATTAAGTGCTGAGGGCTCCCCAAGCCCACAAATAATCACTGCACATCCAAGAAGAATATATATCCACCTGCCTGGACCCTTTCCCCATAGCTTGGATAGCCCGTCCCTTCCGAACTCGGCGAGAAAAATGAATGATACGGTCATAATAATAAAGCGGATCGCTGAAAAAATTGTTCCGCTTCCAAAACTCAGCGCAAACATATCCAGCCATTCATTTATGCCGTGAGTAAGACCAAAGAGCCCCAACCAGACCCAGGGCAAACGTCTGGTTTGTTCCCGGGGAAAGGTGGCGCAGATTGCTGCTAGAAGAATAAATGCTAGGCCGTAAAAAAAGAAGACATAGTCTAGCTGTTGCTGAAAGAATTCCATTAGCATGTTATTCCTTTTAATTACATCAACGACCTAGTGGATTGATTGCCAGATTTCACTAGTTCTGAGAGTACGAAGAAATATGGCTCCTTATATGGAGCCATTAATCATAAAACACACCCAGTTTTGCCGGAGAAATCACAGGATATTTATAGGGTGGCAGAATAATCTGCTCGAAGGTTTCCTCAACAGAATGGGACACTTATCAATATCGGCTACTAGTAAGAATACTTTAATTCGATTTTACAGAAATAGCCAGTCGATATTCTAAAGAATACGGCAACAGTGTCAGACTCCGTAAAGGTAGAAACTTGCCTGAATAATGTCCTGGTAGTCTGCTGAATGGCTCCAGAGACTATTTCATGAAAGAATTACCCGGCCGCCCCATTATAAATCGGCACTATTTCCCGACGACATCTTGGCCGACTTTGCTATCCTACCAGACAGTATCGACCTATCTACAGGGATAATCGGTATTATGACCCTGACTCTGCCCACAAGGCCCGATAAGGGTGCCATTCGGTCCTGGCGGGCCATCCGGCGGATCAACGAACTGATCGTTGGGAATAACAGGAGGCGCCTGATCTGCCAGCGGTTTACCTGGGACATCTATCGGATTATTGCAAGGCCTGGGTTCTGTGGGATTGTTCGGCGCAGGGGCCTCTACCTGCCGGGCTGCTACAACGGAGACCGCGGATAAACACATGAACAGGGGAATTACGACAAGCATGCTTGTTTTGAATTTCATAACGCCCTCCTGCATCGACAGAATAGTACCTTCATTTACTCTATCAGACAAAGAGAGTTGCAAAAAAGTTCCCTCTTTACGAAAAAATGAAAAAGCCGATTTTTCAGCCATTCGAATTTTCCAACGATTCTTTAGCCGACTTCGCGAGCCGACTCCCTTCTGCCTGGCGCTCAAACATCATCACTCAGCAACGGCCACCAGCATGGTCTGCATCAGCTTGCCGGTGGGCGCACTGGTATCAAAGTGAATGTTCAATACCTTGAAGATCACCTTCTCCACTCTACCCAAACTCATCTAACATAAGCTTCCTGAAGTTACCATTCCTTATACCTCTTTGTATCACGCAAAGCCAACCGATAGTGTCATCAGGGCAGCGGCAATGTATACTAGATATTTAATGATATTCTGATTATATTGCAGTTCAGGTTCGACCGTGGGTGATCCCCGAAATATTATTTTTTTTCGTGGGAACAATTCAGCGCGACCGACTGTCTCATTTGCTGAACGCACAAAAAAATCCGCGACAGCAAATTAGACCAAAGGAGTCCGGCTTGAAAAAAAGAGCCCTGAAAATGCGCAGTATGTCTCAGATCAATATCGGAGGGAGCACCCATGGCGATGACCGGTCCGCGGGCCGCGGTAAATGAAAACAGGATGGGTCGCATCGCGTGTTGTGCATTTGCTGTTGGGATGGTTTCGCATGTATACGGTCTTTTTATCTATGACGACTTCCCCTTTCTTTATTTCTTTTCAGCGCTAGCCCTCTCCGTCGGATACTACGCGCGCTTAAGAATGAAAGGATATCGGCCGCTCCGCCAACCTGCATTCTACGGCATGGTCTTTGTCCTTTCCTTGCCCGTCATCGGGCCTGTAGCCGGTTTGCAGCAGATATGGGCCATGCCGCAAAGCGGCGAGAATGTGGGTAGGCAAAAAAAGAGACTGACAACGCTGTTAACACTCGGACTCTTTGCCATATTCATCATCGTCATAGCTCTTATGATACCGTCATTGACGGCGGAGATAGGGAGAGTGCGGATACTGTTAGCCGCTCTGGTTGTCGCAGTCACTGCCGTTTCGCTGGCCATACGTAAAGCGAGAAGAGTCGAGAGGAAGGGTCGCTGAGACGAACATCCCCGGGCAACTTTGGAAAACAGCGGATGGACATATTAAAGAGATCATTTTGAGGAGGGCTATGATGAGAAAAACATTCTTTCCGGTTTTCATACTGTGCATTTCGGTTTTAGCCCAGGAAGCTTGTGCGGATTTTTCCCACGGCCCGCGGCAGACCGGAGAAGCAGTCCTGGATGAACTACTCCTGGGCCGAAACAAGTTTGTCATCAGTGCCGGAAGCAACGGATGTACGGCAAAGGGTTCGTTCAAGGTGGAGGTGAAAAAGGAGGATGGTTTAACTCCGAAATCACCCCATTATGCTCTCAGCATACAAAGGATAAAAGCTGATGACTGCAAAGCCATGGTCGACGGGGGCACATTGATCCTCTTCGACCTGGAAAAAGATCTTGGAATAAAGGGCAATTTCACCTATTCCGTGACAAACCATGTCTATTCATCGTCCGGCGAGCGAATGTGGGATGAGTCCTTATGGTCCATGGTCGAAAAAAACCTCACCGTTAACCTTCCTGCAATGAAGGAAACGGCGGGTGTCAAGGTAGTTGTCGCCTCTGTTGAATATTTATGAGGCGGCAAGAAGTGTGACTTCCGCCGTTGATTCAGGGTTAAGATAAACAGTTTCCACTGGCTCCCAGTTTCGGATGTTTTTTGACCAGCGGTTCGGGTTTTGTTGCCGGGCTTTCTCATATATCTCACGGCGGTTTGCCAGGATGGCATTTTCTCGTCCAAAGTGCCGGTCGTCTGGGGTAACGAAACGAATGCCGCTGTGCAGGTGCTCCGTATTATACCAATCAACGAAACCATCAACCCAAGTCTGGGCAGCAGCCAGATTTGAAAACGGCCGGCTCGGATAGCCAGGTCTATATTTCATTGTTCGAAACAGTGCTTCTGAGTAGGGGTTGTCGTCACTGACCTGTGGCCTACTGAAGGAAGGAACCACGCCCAGGCGCTGGAGGGTAGCTAGCATGGTCGCCCCTTTCATCGGGCCGCCGTTGTCGGAGTGAAGAACCAGGCCTTCCGGATTGATGCCGAGCCTGAGACAGGCTTTCAGGAACAGCCTGGCGCTATAGTCATTGGATTCTTTTAAAAGCACTGTGGACGCTACGATCTTGCGGCTCCAGACATCCATGATCATGTAGAGATAAAAGAACTGCCCAAGTATCGGACTCTTCAAGTAGGTGATATCCCATGACCAGACCTGGCAAGGACCGGTAGCCACATGTTCTTTTGACTTGCGACTGGTGGCGGGTCGGGAGGGTTCCCGGTGAGTAATCTGATTCTCGTCTCTGAGCACCCGGTAGAAACTCGATTCCGACGCCACATAAATTCCCTGGTCGGCCAGTTGCGGCACAATCTGCTTCGGCGAAATATCCCGAAACGCCGGGGAGTTTGCGATCTCAATGATGTTCTGCCGCTCCGCCGGGGCCAGCTTGTTTGACGGATCGGTACCCGGACCACGCCGTCGGTCTGCTCCGTCTTCCTGGAGATTCCACCGCTGAAACGTGCGGATACTCAGTCCGACGGCATCAACGGCCGCTTCGAGTCTCGCTCCGGAATAGGTTGCCTCTTTGATAAGTTGCCCGATCATTTGCCGTTCTTCTTGTCCGTGGGCTCGTCCTCGCCCCCCCAGATTGATTGGACTTTTTTTTGGAGGATCAGAATCGCAGCGGCCTCAGCCAAAGCTTTGTCTTTGCGAAGCACCTCTTTTTCCAGTTCGTGAATTCTACGTGCTTCCCCCGATGTTTTTGAGGAAGGCCGAGCCGGTTTTTGAAGCCCCGACAGCATCATACTACGCCACTCTCTTAGCTGTGCTTCATGGATTCCATTGCGGCGCAGGAATGCACCAAGTTGATCGTCGGCAACCGCCTCAGCTTCAATGACGATCTTGAGTTTTTCTTCGGCAGACTTGTCTTGTGGGCGTTTTTTGGACATTGTTCTCTCATATTCTGTAGAAATTTCGGAGGTAACGGATTCATCCACAACATTTGCGTCTCGAAGCCAGCGCGACAGCGACTGTTGGGGAATGTCCACTTCTCGGGCTAGAGCGGAGGCCGAGATGCCATTAGGACCAACCATCTTGCGGACCATATTGGACTTGAATCCTTGTGTGTATGTCATTATAGATCCTTGCTGCCCCCAGATGTTGATAAAATACGGGTCACCGACTATCGCCGGTCCCGGTCTCCCGAGCTGAATGGCAAGCTCGCTACGCTCGTTGCCATTCAGCTCAGTAGACCGGGGCTAAACAACCCATCCGAGGCGACAACTATCCTGACACAGGGGGGAAATAAGACCTGAGCCCTATGAAACATTTAAGATGGACCATGACTATTTTACCTGCCTGATACCGACAAAGTGGAAACTGGAAAGGGATAAAGCCGGGGATGAAAAATCGGGTATTTTCGAGATCATGCTGACTCTGCCGGACAAGGCAAAACCTGAGGATGGCGAAAGATATTTCGTTCCTGATCCTTTTATTTACGTGGGATATTACGCCGCAAAGAACAAGCAGGGCAAAACCTACGAGTGTTTTACAAAGGATTACGAGGAACTGTCGCAAAAACGGCAGAACAGTGAAAAATCGCGGTATGAAGTACCAAAGAACATTAGTATTAACGGTAAAGAGGCGAAGGAGTATGTTTATGAAGTATTTCAGGAGATACCGCGAGGGCCGTTGTTCTCTACAAAATATTGGCTCAAGGCGAGATTCATTGTGGTAAAGGCAAAGAGTAACGGCTTTTACGTTCTGGCCTATAAGAGTCCCGGTGAGTTTTATGACCAGTATCTTCCTGTATTCGAAGAGGTGGCAAACTCATTCAAAACAAAAGTTAAGGAGGATTTCAAATGAATGCTATGAAGATCATGATGGTTGCCTTCACCCTGACGTTGGCCTCGCCGGCTTTCGCCGAGGAAAAAGTGGATACCGAGGCCGCAAAGGAATACTTCAAGCACGCGGGACAGGCCACGGATCCAGGTTATCAGGACTATGTGGCAACCAGCCAGAAGAAAGAACATGAATCAGACAAAAAGGAAAAAGCATCCGACACATCCTACACAGACCAACAGAAAGTAATCAACGATCGTGTGAAGAACTCCCCGAAATACACTGTGCCACTCACGGACAAGAAGGGAGCATATGGTCACGCCAAGTAGTCATTCCGCATCGCGCAATAGAGCCCAATACTTCCAACAAGGACGACCTCCTCAACCGGTTCTTTGGGAAGGAACAGCGGGCCGCGCAGTCGGAAAAGGAGGGAGTCACACCGCTGGTGACCCTGGCCATCAGGGATGGGCACTCCGGCAACGCGGGACTTCTGATTGACAAAGGGGCCGCGGTCCATGCCGCCGACGGCGAGGAAAAGAGCCCCTTGATTCTAGCCCGCGATGAGTCCCTTTAAGCTCCATGTTGGTGTCTCGGCACCTGAATAGTCGATACCGATGTAACGAACAAAAACTGTTTTTCTGATATCACTCATGTGTTGCCTGTTCAAGTTCGAAAAAAGTGGAAGCGTCCCATCCCATTTTTCCCTAGGAACTGGGGAGAGTGTATAAACCGCCGCATGGGTTCGAGAATCCGCTAAAAGGTGAGACTACTTGATAACGTAAACAGTAACACGCAAGCGGTTTTTATGGAACAATTCGATTGGCATTGGAATTTGTGCGACAACTTCAAAGCAAATAAGTTCGAGGGGCAATTTATTCCAACTTCTTCCATTATCTGATATAAATATAAATTAAAACATGATGATGGAACATCACCCTTGGTTCAATACCGAACTAAGGTACCCCGATGCAGGTGGACTTTTCTTGGTTCGGGAGACACGCGCATATGACTAGAGGAGATGAAGATAACTCAACCTACCGGTTACGTCCTGCAACCCGCCTCATTATAGCCGCACTGATTCCGTTGCTGGCATTCACGCTGCAATGGCTCTTCTGGAAGTCAATCCAGCCGTATGTCTGGTTTCTCTTCTATCCGGCGATTTTCATGAGTTCGTGGATAGGCGGCATGCGAGCCGGACTGGCGGCTACTGTTTTTTCCGCATTTGCAGTCTGGTGGTTTTTTATCCCGACAAGGTTTTCATTCGTACTGGAACGTCCGACATCGCTCCTTGCTATCGGCATCTTCGCCTGCATGGGAACGCTTTTCAGCCTTACCCACGCCCGTCTGAGAAAAGCCAACCAGCAGACGGTTCAGGCCCTGGCTGCAGTCAAAGCTGCCAACGCGCACCTGGAGGAGCGGGTCCGCGAGCGAACTGCGGAACTGGCCGGATCGTTCGAGGCACTGCGCGAGAGCGAGGCCAAATACCGGCATACGCTCGATGTGATGCTTGAGGGTTGCCAGATCATAGGTTTCGACTGGCGTTACCTCTATGTGAACGATACCGCCGAAAAACACAACCGGCATCCCAAGGCGGAACTACTGGGGAGAACCGTCATGGAATGCTGGCCCGGAATCACCGAAACAAAAGTCTTTGCCCTCGAGCAGAGCTGCATGGAGGCGCGATCAACCCATCGTCTCAACAATGAATTCGTCTTTCCAGACGGTTCTCATGGATGGTTCAGGCTGATCATCCAGCCCGTAGCCGAAGGCATCGCCATCTATTCGGAAGACATTACGGAACGGAAGCGCGCCGAGGAGGCCGTGCGCCTGGCCCACGAGCGGCTTCGGAGTTTTGTGGACGCCAACATCGTCGGCATCGTTCTCGCCGAACCCTCCGGCAAGGTTGTGGAGGCCAACGACTATTACCTGCGAACAATCGGGTATACGCGCGAGGAATTCGAACAGGGAATGGTCGACTGGCGGGCCATAACACCGCCCGAATGGCTACCGGCTGACGAACGTGCACTACGGGAACTGCGCGAGCGAGGAGCCTGCCAACCCTATGAGAAGGAATATCTGCGTCGCGACGGCTCCAGGGTCTCAGTCTTCCTCGCAGACGCCTTGCTGCCTGGCGAAGAAGATCAGATTGCCGCATTTGCCCTCGACATCACCGAACGCAAGCAGGCGGAGGAGGCATTGCGGGAAAGCGAAGAAAGGTTGAGGCTTTTCATTGAACACGCCCCTGCCGGGTTGGCAATGTTTGACCGGGAGATGCGCTATCTTTATGCCAGCCGTCGCTGGCTGAGCGACTATAGCCTCGGCATCCGGGACCTTCGCGGGCTGTCCCATTACGATCTGTTTCCGGAACTACCAGAAAAATGGCGAGAAGCTCATCGCAAAGGGCTTGCGGGGGAAGTGCTTCGGGCGGAAGCGGACCGTTTTGAACGCGCCGACGGCTTGGTGCAATGGATACGATGGGAAATACGGCCGTGGTACGATAAGATGAACAGTATCGGCGGAATCGTCATCTTCACCGAAGACATCACCGAACACAAGAACGCGGAGGATGAAGTCATCACTCTCAACGACCGCCTGCAACACCTGATATCCGCAATTAAAGAGCTCGCATCGGCCCGTGACCTGGAGAGTATCCAGCGCATGGTCTCCGTATCCGCGCGGAGACTGACCGGAGCCGACGGCGCCACCATCGTGTTTAGGGAGGGGGATTGCTGCTACTACGCGGACGAAGATGCCATAGCCCCTCTCTGGAAAGGGAAGAGATTCCCATTGACGGACTGCATCAGTGGCTGGGTCATGCTGAACGGAACGCCCGCGCTTATCACTGATATCTATGCCGATGATCGGATACCCTTTGAGGCCTACCGTCCCACCTTCGTAAAGAGCCTGGCCATGTTTCCCGTGAATACGGATCAGCCAGTTGCCGCCATTGGCAATTACTGGAGCGATAACCACAACCCCTCGGAGATTGAGATCCAACTGCTGCAAACCCTTGCAGACGCGGCTGCAAGGGCAGTGGAAAACGTTCGTATTCTGAAAGAACTGGAACAGCGGGTGCAGGAGCGCACCGCCCAGCTTGAGGCCGTAAACAGGGAACTGGAGGCATTCTCCTACTCGGTTTCCCACGACCTGAAGGCTCCGCTTCGGGGCATCGACGGATACAGCAGGCTCCTGGAGGAGGATCACATGGAGCGCTTTGCCCCAGAGGGACGCCAGTTCGTCCGCAACATCCGTCAGGGCGCCGCACAGATGCATGAACTTATCGACGACCTGCTGAACTACTCGCGCCTGGAACGCCGTACACTCCAGAGCGTCCCCATCGATCTCTCTACCCTTTTACAGGCCGTGCTTGCCGAGCGCGCCGACGAAGTGGCGCAGTCCGGAGCGGTGCTGGATGTCGAGGTCCCCGGGATAAGCGTTCGCGCTGACCGGGAGGGTCTCGCCATGGTCCTGCGCAATCTGCTGGAAAATGCGCTCAAATTCACTCGCGACGCATCACCGCCAACGATCGAAATCAAAGCCCGCATTGAAGATACTATGGCTATTCTTTCGATACGCGACAACGGCATCGGCTTTGACATGAAATTTCACGACCGCATCTTCGATATCTTCCAGCGTCTGCAGCGCTCCGAGGATTATCCCGGCACCGGCGTCGGCCTCGCACTGGTACGCAAGGCCATGCAACGCATGGGCGGCACTGTCCGGGCCGAAAGCTCCCCCGGCAAGGGGGCCACATTCACTCTGGAGATACCCGTATGACACATGCAGCATTCAATCGGCCGGTTCTGCTGGTGGAAGACAACCCCGTGGATCTGGACCTCACGCTGCGGGCCTTTTCGCGCCGGAATCTCATAAACCCGGTGCTGGTTGCCCGGGACGGAGAAGAGGCTTTGGCGTGGGTGCCGAAATGGGAGGCCGGAGAGCCCGTTCCGCTGGTAATTCTCCTTGACCTGAAGCTCCCCCGGGTGAATGGTCTGGAGGTACTGGCCCGGCTGAAATCCATCCCGGTGAGCCGTTCTATACCGGTCGTGGTGCTCACCTCCTCCGCCGAAGACCGGGACATCACCGAGGCCTACCGGCTGGGCGCCAACTCCTACATCGTCAAGCCGGTGAACTTTGAAAAGTTTCTCGAAGTCACTGCCCAGATTGAGATATACTGGTGCGCAACCAATACCCCCCCGCGCTGAGCGCAATCGAATACAGGAGCATGAATGGCATCGCCTGAATCACCCTTGCGGGTTCTCTATCTTGAAGATAATCCCGTTGACGCCGATCTGGCGAAGAGAGAGCTAGCCCGGCACGCGCCGCAGCTATCCCTGGAAATCGTCGCGACTCTGGCCGAGGCCATGGAGCGCCTGACCCCGGACCTCCCTAGTTTCGACATTGTCCTGACCGATCTCCTTCTGCCCGACGGCAGCGGGCTGGAGCTGCTTTCGCGAATCCGGGAGCGGGATCTCCCCCTGGCTGTCGTGATCATAACCGGTTCCGGAGACCAGGATGCGGCCGTTGCCGCAATCAAGGCGGGCGCGGATGATTATCTGGTCAAGAGAGAAGACTACATCACCAGCCTTCCGCAAATACTCTCCTCTTCACTCGCCCGGTTCAAGACCGGCAGGGAGCGCCGGGCACGGCCCCTGCGGGTGCTGTATGCCGAGCCCTCCGGCTTCGACGTCGACCTGACCCGCCGACACCTTTCCCAGAAGGCGCGCCACATCCGTCTTGACGTGGTGGTAAGCGGAACGGAAATCCTGGATCATCTACCCCCCGCATCCGGTTCAGTGTCGCTCTATGATGTGCTCCTGATGGATTACCGGCTGCCGGGCATGGATGCCCTTGAGGTGACCAAGGTCATCCGCCAGGAGCGCGAACTTGACATCCCTATCGTGCTGGTAACCGGCCATGGAAACGAAGAAATAGCCCTTCAGGCCTTGCGCTTGGGCGTCGATGAATATCTTGTCAAGCATGAGGGCTACCTGGCGCAGTTGCCGGCAATCCTGGAGAAAGTCCAGAAGCAGGCGGAGCTTCAGCGGAGCGAGGCCCGCTACCACAGCATGTTCGAAAACAACCATGCGGTCATGCTGGTTGTCAATCCTTCCGACGGCCGGATTGTAGATGCCAACCCCGCGGCCTGCTCATTTTACGGGTATGTTCCGGAAACGATCCGGAACATGAATATTTCCGAAATTAACACGTCGAGTCTTCCGCAGATCCGGGCAGAACTGACTCAAGCCCTTGCCATGGGCCAAAACAGCTTCAGCTTCCGACATCGGCTTGCAAGCGGTGACATTCGCGACGTGGAAGTCTTCAGCGGCCCCATCGAACTCGGCGGACAGAAACTTCTCTACTCCATTATTCACGATGTCACCGAAAGAAAAAGAGCAGAAGAAGGATTGCGGCTTGCGCGTTTCTGTCTCGACAATGCAGCTATGGGCGTCTTCCAGATCAACGAACGTGGCGAAATCGTGGATGTGAATGAACAGGGATGCAATTCCCTGGGGTACAGCCGCGAGGAACTCCTCGGCATGACGTTCTTCAACATTGACCCTGACTTCACCCGATGGGCAAGTTGCTCCGGGACGTTTGAGACCCATCACCGTCGAAAGGATGGGACTGTCTTCCCGGTAGAGGTAACCGTCAATTTTTTAAAATACGATGGTGCATCAGTATGCTTCTCATTTGTTCACAACATCACCGAACGCAAGCAAGCGGACAAGGCACTGAGGGAGAGTGAAGCCAATTTCAGAAAGCTGTCCAGCCAGTTTCACGCGCTTCTGGACTCAATACCCGACAGCATAACCCTCCAATCGCCGGATTTAAGGATGCTCTGGGCAAACAACGGGGCTGTGACCGGCACCGAGTTAAAACCGGACGAGGTTGTCGGCATGCATTGTTACGCTCTCAAACATAACAGAACCAATCCGTGCGATCCGTGTCCTGTGCAGGAATGCTTTCTAACCGGGAAGCCGACATCTAGTGTCATGGAGCTTGCGGACGGAAAAACCTGGGAGTTGCGAACCATCCCCATTCACGAAGCAAACGGAATCACGGCGGTCATCGAAGTCGCCCGGGATATCACAGAGCACCGGAAGCTCGAGGATCAGCTCCGCCATTCACTAAAGCTGGAGTCAATCGGTACCTTGGCCGGCGGGATTGCCCACGACTTCAACAACATCCTTACCGCCATCATCGGGTATGGGCACATGGCACTGATGGCGATGCCGGAGGACGATCCCCGGCAGATGTATGTAAAGTGCATGCTTGACGGAACCGATCGGGCAGCCCAGCTCACCAAGGATCTCTTGCTGTTCAGCAGAAAACAGATCAGCGAAAGAAAGCCCGTCGACCTGAACGAAGTTGTTGAAAGAATGGAGAAGTTTCTCAGAAAAGTAATCCGGGAGGACATTGGTTACACCACCATTCTGAATCCGGATACGTCGCCGGTACTTGCCGACGGTCATCAGCTTGAACAAGTTTTGATGAATCTGGTCACCAACGCGCGTGACGCCATGCCGGATGGCGGGGTTATTTCCGTTACCACGGAAACGTTCTCAATGAACGAAGAATTCATCGCGGCGCACGGATACGGCAGACCGGGAAATTATGCCCTGCTCACCGTATCCGATACCGGTTCAGGCATGAAAGAAGAGGTTCTGAAACGCATCTTCGATCCCTTCTTCACCACCAAAGAGGTCGGCAAAGGGACCGGTCTGGGGCTTTCGGTGGTATACGGTATCATAAAACAGCACGAGGGATTCATCAATGTGTACAGCGAGCCCGGAACCGGCACAACATTCAGGATTTATCTGCCGCTCATAACGGTGAAAACAATAGAAACAGTCAAAGATCACGAGGAAGAATCTCCCGCACGGGGCACGGAAACCATCCTTGTCGCGGAAGACGACACCATGGTTCGGAATCTCACAAAGGCCATTCTGCCGGAGTTCGGCTATACTGTCATCGAGGCCGCTGACGGCGAAGATGCCGTCAGAAAATTCATAGAAAACAGCGACACCATCAATCTTCTTCTCTTTGACATCATCATGCCCAAGATGAACGGCAAGGAGGCCTATGATGAAATCCGGAGAATGCGGCCGGACATTAAAGTCATTTTTGCCAGTGGTTATGCGAGCGAAACCATCATGCAGAAGGGCCTGCTAGATCATGGCATTCCCCTTATTTCAAAGCCCGTATCCCCCCGACAGCTCGTTCAAAAAATCAGGAGCGTACTGGATGAAACCACGAAAAAGTGAGCGAACAAAAAAACATCTGTCCAACTGGTAGGCAGCGAAATGAAGTCCATAAATAATGTCCGAAAAATCAGGGAGGAGCACCTGATGAGCAAGATGAAACTGGCACGCCTGGCGGGGGTATCGGCAGCCACCATCGACCGCATCGAGCGCGGTGAGGTCTGCCGGATGGAGACCTGGCGGAAGATCATTTTCGCCCTGGGGTTCACCCTGTCGGACAAGGACAAGGTTTTCCCCGAGTAACTATCTAATTGAAAACGTGACCCCCTGCCGATGTATCACGGCAGGGTGCTATATCAGCCTGAACAGGAGGCCCCCCTCCCCTACCCTACTCTTCCTCCTTCAGAATGTACCCAATACCACGCACGGTGTGGATAAGTTTTTTGTCCTTGCCCCAGTCGATTTTCTTCCTGAGGTAATTGATATACACGTCAATTATGTTGGTTAATTTGTCGAACGCGCCTTGCCAGACTTCGTCGGCGATCATGCTCCGGGTCAGGATCTGGTTCGGGTGGCGGACAAAGAACTCCAGTAGTTCGTATTCTTTTGCCGTCAAATCGAGCACAACTTCGTCTCGCCAAACCTTGTGGAGGACCGGATCGATGCAGAGATCGGCGAAGTGGATTTTTGCGCCCCGCTCCTGTTCACTCCTTCGATGGAGAGCCTTGACCCGTGCCAGGAATTCAGTGAATGCAAACGGCTTCTTCAGGTAATCATCTGCACCCGCATTGAGGCCGGCAACGATATCTTCCTCGGTGTTTTTCGCTGACAGCATGATTACCGGGATGAGGATCATCCGTTCCCGCAGATCACGGACAAGGGTAACCCCGTCTTTCTTCGGCAACATAACATCGAGAATGACGAGGCCGTATGTTCCGTCCAGGACCCGCTGATATCCAGCATCTCCATCGTGAACGACGTCAACCTCGTACTTCTCCTGTTCAAGGCCGCGCGCGATGAATTCCGCGATTTTTTTGTCGTCTTCAATTACAAGGATTTTCATCCAGAACCTCCGGGAATACAGGCAGTTCGACGTATACGAGCAAGCGATGCAGTTGGGGTATTACCCGATTATTGTTAGCTTACTTTGGATCATCGAATAACAACTACTTTCATATTACAATACAGGGAGATCCAATGGGGTCGTGTTTGATTTTTTTACCTTCCTAGAGTTTCGCCGAAGAACCAATCGCTCTAAGGAACCTCTACGGTAAAACAACGTGCAGGCTGCCAGGTCCTGAGGAGTGTCAGGTCAAGTACAGCCTGCTGACATTTGAAAAAAGAGAATAACACTTGGAACTCTCATGTGCGGACGATTCACCTTTTCCATATCCCCTGAACTACTCACCGTGAACTTTGGCGTTAAGATCCTTGGAGATCTCCCTCGGCGTTACAATATCACGCCAACACAGCAGGTGATAACCATCAGAAATAACGGTACCGGCAGCTGGGCTGGCTTTATGCGATGGGGACTCGTTCCCTCCTGGGCAAAAGACCCTTCCATCGGCAATCGGATGATCAACGCCCGCTGCGAATCCGTCCATGAGAAACCGGCCTTCCGAACCGCAATCCGCTACCGGCGCTGCATCATTCCCGCAAACGGATTCTTCGAATGGAAAGAGGAGGGTGGGAAGAAGCATCCATACTATGTACGGATGAAGGACGGCGCCGTAATGGGATTTGCCGGCATCTGGGACCTCTGGAAGAATCCTGAAGGAGAGGCTCTGGAGACCTGCTCGATCTTGACCACCGCTTCCAACCGTATTATCCATCCCCTTCACGATCGGATGCCGGTCATTCTTCACCCGGAAGAGTATGATCTCTGGCTCGACCGGGAGGTGACAGATCCGGAAAAGTTGAAGACCCTGTACCAGCCCTATCCGGCAGACCTGATGGAGATGTATCCCGTTTCAACCCTCGTCAACAGCCCGCACA
>Ga0351907_1083_pt1 | contig 25356 bp, 21 predicted proteins | sample BONcelHT113001E6_FD_206861 | JGI IMG/M metagenome (GOLD analysis project Ga0351907, IMG submission 206861) | Enriched cells from coal bed in the Powder River Basin, Montana, United States - BONCAT cells T11 rep1 HSBNCT.T11.300.1.E6 ... | reverse complement strand
CCTAAATGTGCTGGCTTTCACTTCGTTCAAGCCTAGCGCATTGATTACTTGGCTAATACTATAATATATTGAACGAGTCTCATTGGAATGCGATCGATGGGACTTGAACCCATACGGTTTTCCACACCCCCTCATGAGTATGTATCATATGTATCGTTTTTCAAACTCCCCTCAAGTTGATTATTATAAAGGGTTATTATTGCAACAACTGTTCTCGTTTATTCTAGCTAATCCTTTTATTTGATCCAATACCCGCAGCACTTTTAAAGTTTGGTTCTGCACATGCCTGTATTCTTTTTCAGATGTATTGAAATGACTGATATAACTGCAAAAGCTTTCGGCCTCGGAGCTCATCAATTCAGATCTTGAATAATTTCGAATAACCGTTTCTTTTTTCCCATCCCTTTTTACCAGAAAAACATCCCTCATTTCTACAATGAAACCTATGGTTATTGTTCCGGCATCGCCAAGAATTTCACAGCCAAGAACACTTTGGCCAAGTTTAGAAAGCGAAATATCCACTTGCTTATCAGAATATATAAAAAGACTGTTCAGGTATCCGTCAACGCCCGATGACACCTTTCCGGCAAAAGTAAAGATTTTGTCCGGAATACCGAACCAGTCTACGGCGGGAAACACACAATAGACACCCATATCCATCAGGCATCCGCCTGCCATTGCCGGATTAAAAACATTCGGAGTTTTTCCCTCCAACATGCTTTGATATCTGGAAGATAATTGCGAAAAATCCAGCCGAGCGGTCGTAATATTCCCTATTTTTTCCAATGCCTGTTTTATTTTTTCGCGTTCAGGATGATGCGCTATCATCAGAGCCTCCAGGTAAATTAGCTTGTTTTTATCCGCTAATTCAGTTAATTCCTCATATTCTGCCGGGGTAACGGTTATTGGTTTTTCACACAATACATGTTTTCCGTTTTGCAAAAATAATTTGCTCTGGCTGTAATGCAGCGAATTGGGGCTTGCAATATATACTGCATCTATTCCTTCATAGGCCGCTAATTCTTGAATATCGTTAAAAATAGTGTCGCATCCAAATTTTAATCCAAACTTTCTTGCTTTTTCAGCATCTCTGGAAAACACCGCATTAAGCTTCATGCTTTTCTTTAATTGTGTGCCAGTGATAAATGCTTCAGTAATCCAACTTGTACCGATAGTTGCATATTTTATCTTTTGATCCATCTGAATCCCTTTTTCGGTTTATATACCGGAAAAAATTTTTAGTTTACTTATTTTAATTTAATTTACTTATATTTTCATATATTCGACAATCAACCTCTGTTCTCCTGGTATCGTTGTGTTGATATATCCAGTTAGGCCTATTAAAGCCACAACTTACAGCTTACCATCAACCGCCGCTTTATCAGCATATAACTTAGCACTTTTTAGAGTACGTATATACGATGCCGGCAAATTTTTGTCAACTGGTTCAGTCAATATCTTCTCTAATATTTCTTGCTTGTGTGCTCCGGTAACAAGCAATACCACTTCATCCGTATATTCCGATATCGTTTCCCATCCAAGTGTAATCCCTCCATTAAGACTTGTTGCTTTTTCAAAATACTTTTGTCCGACTTCTTTCGTGACCGAATCCAATTCAACATAAAGGGATCGTTTCATAAAATCCACATTAGGCTCGTTCAGACCAAGATGCCCATTCAAACCAACTCCAAGCAACATATAGTCAATCCTGCTTAAGTGGTTGATGACTTGATCAATCCTCACACATTCTTCTTTTAAATTGGCTTTCCCGTCATAAAACCAAATATGATTCTGATTAATTCCTAAAGGCCGAAAAAGATTCTCATCCATAAAATACCTGCAGCTCCCTTGATCCTGTGCATCCATGCCCGACCACTCATCCAACCCGACGTAATAACACTCTGTGAAATCAGCTATTCCTTTATTCTGATAAGCTATCATCAGTGCAAACACAGGCAAAGAAGTATGTCCTGCTGCCAGACAAAATAGCGGATGCTCCTTTTTATGCATAATTGCAGTCATTTCTAATACGATCTTTTCCGCTGCCATTCTATCATTTTCGAATATACGATATTCCATTTTGCCTCATCCCTCCTAATACTATGAATGACATCACTACATATTGCTCCTACGAAACTTTCGTGTTTCATCCAGCATAATAAAATAATTGTAACAGGTACATAATCGGCAATGCTATTACCGCTTCCTAGAACAAAACGTCCTCCTGTACCGCAATCAATTAAGAAGGTAGCGCAGCGCGCTACCTTCTTTGACACTCTCCAAATGCGACAACCTTTCTCTCGGTATCCTCGTCAGGCGCCCTGCGCACCCAACAGCGCCGCTCCGATTATACCCGCATTATTGCCGAGTTTGGCCTGAATTATCGCGGGCGAAGCTAATACATCGTGCGCGTAATATCTCACAGAGACGAGTTTGCGAAGAGGCGCCAAGAGATATTCGCCTGCGTTGCTTATCCCGCCCCCTATGATAATCGCCTGCGGGCGCATAAATGTGGTGAGGGTGGCAAGTCCGGAGGCAAGATAGTCGGTGTATTTATCCACCACCTTCTGTGCTGCATCGTCGCCCCTGCGCGCGGCGTCGAAAACAGTGCGCCCGTTCACCTGGTTCAGGTCTTGTCCGCACTCTTCCCACATAAGGCTCTGCGGCGAAGTAAGCATGGCATCGATACCCTGGCGCACCAATGCCGTCACCGAAGCATAGGCCTCAAGGCATCCGTGAAGTCCGCAAGTACAGAGTACGCCTCCGTGAACAAGTACTGTATGGCCGGGTTCAGTGCCGAAACCGTCGCAGCCGCTAAACAGCCGCTTGTTCAGCACCACGCCGCCGCCTACGCCGGTTCCAAGGGTTATCATGATGATGTTGTCATATCCGACTCCCGCGCCTGCCATCGACTCGGCCAACGCGGCGCATTCGGCATCGTTGCCTATTTCTAAGGGTATATTCCAGCTTTTTTGAAACTCGCTACTCACGTCGACGTCTTTCCAGTTGAGGTTGTTAGCGAACACAACATGTTTATTGTGGGGGTTTACACTGCTGGGCACGCCAAGACCCACATAGCCGATATCGGCCTCGGTCAGCCCTGCCTCGGCCAACGCCGTCTTCGCGGCCGTTGCTATGTCCTGCACGATAGGGCCGAAGGGCCGTCTATGATTGGTCGGAAGCTGGCTTTTGTTCATAAGATTATAGTTTTCATCCACAACCCCGGCTACGATATTTGTCCCGCCAAGGTCGACTCCCAGATAGTATTGAGCCATAGTCAATCCCTCCTTTCAGTACTGTCCAACAAGATGTGCAAATTTTGTCACCTCTTCTATATAAAATTGCGAAGATAACGCGCGCTGAGCAGAATGCTGCGCTTAACATCCTCAGCACAGGATTCAAACGCCCTGTCCTCTATCTCGATACAGGCGCAACCTTCGAATCTTATGTCGTAAAGAGCGGAACACAGTGCGGCGAAATTGATATCACCGAGCCCGGGAAGTTTTTCCGAGTGCCATTTGCGCGGATAGGCGAAGCGACCGTATTCGTCTAATTTTTCTTTGTGTATCTTTATATCCTTGAAGTGTACATGGAAAATCTTATCGCTGAACTCGTATATCGGTTTGACATAGTCTGCGCCAATGAGATACGGGTGAGCGGCGTCGTAGTTCAGCCCGAGGTTTTCGCTTGGTATACGCTGGAACATCTCACGCCAGATATAAGGTGCGCCCGCAAGATTATTGCCGCCCGGCCACTCGTCGGCGGTGAACAGCATGGGGCAATTCTCAATGCCGATTTTCACATTGTTTTGTTCGGCGTGCTTAACGATCGGGGTCCATACCCGCTCGAACAGATCGAGGTTTTCCTCCACCGTCTTGTTTTTATCGCGCCCGATAAAGGTGGTGACCATATTGACTCCCATCCTTGCTGACGCGGTAATAAGATCTTTGATATGGGTCACCGCCGCATCGGCTGCCTCTCTGTCGGGCGTCAGGGGGTTGGGATAGTATCCGAGGGAACTTATCACAACGCCCTTTGACGCGGCATATTCGAGGTAATACTTGACCTTGGCGTCGTCGAGTTCGTTCAGGTCGATATGGGTGACTCCGGCATAGCGGCGTGCCGCCTTGCCTTTTGGCCAACAGCACACCTCGACACACTCAAAGCCATTGTCCCCGGCAAAATCCATGATCTGCTCAAAAGTATAGTCGGGAAGTATGGCCGATAGAAAACCAAACTTAAACATAGTATTATCTCCTTTTATATATTTACATTCTCTTTAGCCCAGAGTGATCCAACGCCTTTCGGCGGCGCTTTGGATGACCTTCTCACACAGTTCCATCTCACGCACACCGTCTTTGAAGGACGCGAGGTCTTCATCAAAGCGGCCGCTCCCGATACTTGCGTAGAACTTCTTGAACAGATGTCTGAAAGTATCAAGCATTCCTTCGACATGCCCGCCAGGGTAACCGGTAATGGAAGCCGCGCCCGGGCTGAGTATGGAAGGGTCTTTCGTGAGAACGGAATTTGCGCTGCCGCGGTGACCTATCCACAGGTCATTTGAATCCTCCGAGTCCCACTGCAATGAGCATTTCGAGCCGGCCACCGCAACCACCATCTGGTTTTTTCGGCCGGCGGCCATCTGGCTTATAATACAGCTGCCATGCGCGCCGTTTTCAAAGTGGAAGAGGACGCTGGCATAGTCTTCGGTGCCAATTGGCACCTCTTCATAGTCTTCGGGACGCAGTGCCATTCCGGAGTAGGTATCGATTTGTTTGGTGGGTTTTTTGCGTGTTTTGTGGAATGTCTCAAAATCCGCAAGCAGCTCCACAACCTTTAGGCCTGTGATATGCTCCACACAGTCAATCCAGTGCGACCCAATGTCGGCAAACGCGCGCGACGCGCCCGACGCCTCCGGCTCCAAACGCCAGCTATAGTCGGTGTCTAAAAACAGCCAGTCCTGAAGATACCCCCCGTGTACCGTATATATATTGCCCACCTCGCCGCTTCTTATCATTTCGCGCATCTGGTATACCATTGGGAAAAAGCGGTAGAAGAAATTGACGGCGGCTATAACGCCTTTTTCGGCGCTCAGGCGGTAAAGCTCCTCAGCCTCGGCGGCTGTACAGGTCAGGGGCTTTTCGCATAGGACATGCAGACCCTTTTTCAACGCGTATTTAACCATGTCGTAGTGGGCGTTATTGGGGGTGCAGACATGGATGGCGTCGAGTTTTTCGTTGTCTATCATCTCCCTGTAATCCGCATAGCCTTTCGGAACAAAAAGAGCATCGGCCTTTTTCTGGGCGTTCAAAGCTTCGGCCAACGCCACAACCTCAACATTTCCGAGACGACGAACAACCTCGACGTGCGCCGCGCCTATAAAACCAACGCCCGCCACTCCGACTCTAAATTTTTTCATTCAAACAACCTCCTTTTTTTCAAAGCGTGGAAATCACAACACGGTCTTGACCGTGGGATTTCCACGCTTTGCCGCTTTGCCTTAATAAATCCCTTGTAAATCGTCTCCGACTTTTTCCGGCAGGCGCAGCGTTCCGGCCGCTTCCCGCTTGTACGCTTCTTCCATTATTTTGACCGTTGCCGTGCAGCCAAAACGCGCACAGCCTATCGCGCGAACGTTCAGCGCGGCGTCTAAACTGCGTACGCCGCCGGCCGCTTTAACGTTGACCTTGCCGCTTACCGACGCACGCATCAGGCGCAGATCCGGGATCGTCGCACCGCCGTCCGCGTAGCCCGTGCTGGTCTTTACAAAGTCCGCCCCCGCCCGCTCGCATATCTTACAGGCTTTGACTTTCAGTTCATCGGTAAGCACTGCGTTTTCAAGAATCACTTTAAGGATTCCTCCGGCCTTATGCGCAGCATCGGCTACCGCTTTGATATCACGTTCCACATAGTCAAAATCGCCGCCCAAAAGATGTCCGAAATCCTGCACCATGTCGACCTCCACACAGCCCTGCGCAAACGCGCGTTCTGTTTCGAAAACCTTGACTTCCGTGAGGCACGAACCCCACGGGCAGCTTATGACCGTTGTTACCTTTACATCCGTGTCTTTAAGTGCCTTGTAGGCAGTTTCCACGAACGAGTTCTTAACGCATACCGACGCAACGTCATACTTCTTCGCCATCTCACAGCCCTCTATGATGTCTTTTTCAGTCATAATGGGGTTTACCAAAGAGACGTCTATCATTTTTGCTATGTCCCGAGATGTTACTTTTTCCATACTATTATATCCTCCTTTAAAGTTTTTTTAAATCAAATCGTACAATTAAATACTATATACAGACGGCGAATCAAAGATAACCTTTCATTTGTTTCTTTACGTCTGTCGGCAGAGCGGACGACAATGTACCGTTTGCGTTCATAAAAATGCCTTCGTCCAGCATGATGCCCGCTTCCGCGCCGTCTGTCATCGCGCCGCGCACATTTCTTATCTTGCGGGAATCTCCCATGTTCATTATTTTCAGTCCTGAGTCTTTCAGGGAATTAAACAGCTCGTCATCCGGAACTACTTTTGCAAGCACCACCGTATCAACTTCAAGCGTTTCTTTCTCAAGCTGGTCGTTCATCAATATGACAGATCCGTCTTTGATTTCAAGAACCGTCATTTTGGTGTGGACGACTACCGGAATTTTTATCGGAACGCCTTCCAACCCTTCCCCGTTTCCTCCTGCAAAACGCATTTTCATTACTTCTCTGTGAATCGGTTCAATATCAGGACAGAATTCAGGATCTTCCGTCACGATGAAGACTTCCCTGCCCCGCTGCGCCAAAGCTTCAACGGTATCGCACGCTGCGTAATGATTTCCCCAGACAAGAACCTTTTGCCCTGTTTTAACTGGTTCGTGCTTCCCTTCTTTCGGCCAGAACTCGCAGTTCTTGCGTTTGCAAATCAAAACATCCTCAAATTTGACGGCTTTTTCTATCCCCGGAATATCGGGCACTACCGTTTTGCCTCCCGTACCAACGAGAGTTACGTCAAACGCGGATAGTTTTTCTTTTGAAATATCCGCGTTAAGACGGACTTCAATATCAAGTTTTGCAATCTGCCGTCGCAGCCAATCCAGGTACCACTTCATTTTTTGTTTCGCGGGAACCATACAACACGTGCGCAGAATTCCACCCAGCTCGTTGTCCTTTTCAAAAATCGTAACCTTGTGCCCCTTTAAAACGGCAATCCTCGCAGCTTCCATTCCGGCCACGCCACCGCCGACGATCGCGACGTTTAGTTTTTTGTTTGCCGGCTGTATATCCAAAAACTGCGTGTCACCGGTAGCGGGGTTGATCGCACAGCGCAATTCCCGTTTGATCCACATTGATTCTTTCCAGCATCCAACGAGGCATGAAATACACAGGCGGATGTCATCAATGTTGCCCGCTTTCGCTTTGTTCGCCCAATACGGGTCAGCGATAAGCTGCCTGGAAAGCCCCACCATGTCTGTCTTTCCTTCGCCGATGATTTTATCGCAATATTCGGGATGGCGGAGCGTATGGCTTGTAATCACGGGGATGGAAACAACGCTCTTGACTGCTTCAGAGGAATATGTATTCCAGCCCTCTTCATAATACATCGGATCCAGAGTCGGCCCGGGCGCTTCGAATATACCCGTGCTGATATCAAGCGCCGCGACGCCGGCTTTCTCGAACATTACCGCAATTTCCTTCGACTCATAAATACGGCGCCCTCCCGGTACCCACTCTTCGCCGGAATAGCGGACCAACACCGGAAAGTCCGGTCCGCATTTTTGTTTGATTCTGGCGACGATTTCTAGTGGGAAGCGCATACGATTTATAAGAGAGCCGCCGAATCGGTCGGTTCTTTTATTGGTATATGGGCTCATAAATTGCGCGATCATATAACCGTGCGCAGCGTGAAGCTCAACCGCGTCAAAGCCTGCTTGTTGAACGCGCCAGGCTCCTTCCGCAAATTTCTCGATCAGATCATATACTTCCTCAACATCCATTCCACGTGCAATCTTGCCATGAGCGGTACCACCCGCATATATGACCTCATGCCCCGCCGAACCGGGCAGGTGGGAAATCATATCGGAACAAGAGATTTGATTCTTTCTCGGATAAGCGGCTTGACGACCGGGATGCTGTATTTGCACCGCACATTTGGCTCCGTGTTTTTGCATTGCGTGCGCAAGGCGATGAAGCCCAGGTATGAAGTAGTCGGCGTCAACAGACAAACAAGTTACTGTCGACCTGCCGGTATCTCTGTCAGGCGTAGCTGCGCCGATGATAATAAGCCCGGTCCCGCCTTTCGCGATTTCTTCATGATACGCAATTACCCTATCGCTGACTGAACCATCGGCTTCTGCTGAGCTGATGTCGGTCGGCACATGCACCACTCTGTTGGGGACCGTCACATTACCTATTTGAATAGGGGTGAACATATTTTTAAACAAATTTTTTTCCATAATGACCTCCTGTTCATTTTCCGTTTAATTTTCCGTATTTGATTTCATATTCCAAACGGTCTTGGCCGTGGGATTTCCACGCTTTGCCGCTTTGCCTTAATAAATCCCTTGTAAATCGTCTCCGACTTTTTCCGGCAGGCGCAGCGTTCCGGCCGCTTCCCGCTTGTACGCTTCTTCCATTATTTTGACCGTTGCCGTGCAGCCAAAACGCGCACAGCCTATCGCGCGAACGTTCAGCGCGGCGTCTAAACTGCGTACGCCGCCGGCCGCTTTAACGTTGACCTTGTCGCTTACCGACGCACGCATCAGGCGCAGATCCGGGATTGTCGCACCTCCGTCCGCATAGCCCGTGCTTGTCTTTACAAAGTCCGCTCCCGCCCGCTCGCATATCTTACAGGCTTTGACTTTCAGTTCATCGGTTAAGACTGCGTTTTCAAGAATCACTTTAAGGATTCCTCCGGCCTTATGCGCAGCATCGGCTACCGCTTTGATATCGCGTTCCACGTAGTCAAAATCGCCGCCCATAAGATGTCCGAAATCCTGCACCATATCGACTTCCACACAGCCCTGCGCAAACGCGCGTTCGGTTTCGAAAACCTTTACTTCCGTGAGGCACGAACCCCACGGACAACTTATGACCGTTGTTACCTTGACGTCCGTGTCCTTTAGAATCCTGTAGGCGGTTTCCACGAAACAGTTCTTGACGCATACCGACGCCACGTCATACTTCTTCGCCATCTCACAGCCCTCAATGATATCCTTTTCAGTCATGATAGGGTTTACCAGCGAGACGTCTATCATTTTTGCTATGTCCCGAGATGTTACTTTGTACATAATGTTATTTCCTCCTCTTAATTTTAAAAATTGCTTTTTTTCAATACTGTAAATCACGACGATGTTACTTTGTTCAAAAAATTATCTCCTCCTCTAAAATTTTTTTAGAAAAACCGTCTTTTTCAAATCATTTCAGGCTGGCTTCTTCAGTCAACCGTTTTTATCTGTTCGTTTTCTCGCGCACATATGCAATCAGCATAAGGAGCAATATAATGCCGTATCCCAGCCATTTGCCCGCGTCTCCCCAGCCAAATGCCACAAAAAGGTTCGTTAAAGCTTGCAGCACGACCGCCCCCAAAATAACGCCGATATAATTCCCCTCGCCGCCGTTCAAAGACAGGCCGCCGATCACCACGGCGGCAATGCTGGGCATTACGTACATAGAACCCATGTCCTTGAACGCCATGCCCGAATTACCTATCAAAAGGAGCCCGACCAGGCCGGCGATGGCGCCGCTTACAACAAACGCAATTGTGCGCACGCGTTTGACGTTTACGCCGCTCAGGAACGCCGCCACTGGGTTGGAACCCACCCCCATTAGCTTGACGCCTATCTTCGTCCGGTACATGATCAGCATAACCACAACGGCAGCTGCAATTAATACCCATACTATGTTTGGAAAAATGCCAGTCATTTTGGCAGACAATTGCTGCAGAACGGGAGAAGGCTGGCCTGAAAGACCAGAGCCGGCAGAATAAACATTTACCACACCCTGGACAATGTTTGCCATTGCCATAGTAACAACTAGGGAAGGCAGCTTGACATACGCGGTTAAAAGGCCGTTGCCCAAACCGACCACACATCCAATGCCTATTGCTATTAAAATGGCTATCCAAAGCGTTTCATTATGTCCGTCCATTACATTGGCCGTCAGTATGACTACTAGGGTTGCAACATAACCCACAGACAAATCAATGTCTCCTCCGCTGCAAATCACAAGCATCTGGCATAATCCGAACAACGCAATAAACGTAGCGAATTTCAATGTTAAAAGAACATTGGCAATTGAAAGGAATGATCCCGTTGCGATATGCCCGACAATATAGATCAGGGCAATTAAAACAACGGCGATAATCATCTTCCGGTACCGCTGGTAAAAACTCGATATCGGACCCGTTTTATTTAAAACCATTATATTTTTCTCCATGCCTATTTGCCTCCTCTCAATGCTGCCCGTTCATTCAGGGTGGAATAAACTGCGGAAGATGCAATTGCGATAATAATAATCACGCCGCTGACAAGCGTCTGGTAGGCGTCAGGCATATTTGCGAAGAATATAATTTTGCCAACCAGGCTCATGATCACGGCGCCTATAATAGCCAGAAACACGTTGCCCCGACCGCCGTTCAGCGCAATTCCGCCTACAACCGCGGCCGCTATGCACTGCAGCGTCAGCGGGTCTCCAATGCGCGCACTGCCGGCCTGATTCTGTGCCGTAAAAAACAGCGCACATAACAATAGAAAAAACGAGTTTAAAATATACGCCGTTGTCTGGATTTTCGCCGTTTTGATTCCGCTCTGATAGGCGGTAACACGGTTGGAGCCAACCGCATACATATATCTGCCTGTTTTTGTCCGGCTTACTATATACCAGACAACGCAGCCCGCCAGAATCAACAGGACTGAAGTCGGCACAACCGCACCAAAGGCTTTCAGCCAATCCGGCATATTGTTTACAGCATTAAAATCAAAGAATGCCCGCATCCAGTTTACGGATTCGCCGCCGGGTGTCGGCGTCACAAACAAGGCAATTCCGAACCATATGTAGGATGTTGCAAAAGTTGCAATAATAGGGGGCAGCTTTAAATATCCAACTGCAGCGCCGTTTAAAAGCCCTATTCCCAGCATGACCCCGAGAGCAACAAGCAGCGCCCATACTCCAGTTACCGGATCATCTTTTTTCATAATTCTGGTAAGCACGCACAGCATGAGGGCCATAGAAGTGCCGCTTGAAAGGTCAAGCCCGCCCGAAACCAGAACAATCGCCTGTCCCATAGCCATTAAGATTAAAGGAGCAAACGAGTTTAAACTGTTTTTCAGGGAAGACGGAGTAAAAAAGTTGCTCTGTATTGATGCCACAATTATAATCATTGCTATAAAAATAACGATTGGCGCGGATTCCTGCCTAGAGAACAATTTTCCGAAACCATTGGTTTTTATATTTGCCCGAATATTCATCAAGCTCCCTCCCCGTTCCTGACATCCACTTGCATGGACATGGAAATAATGGATTCTTCGGTAATATCCCCGCCGCTCAATTCACCGACTATTCTTCCTTCGTACATAATCAAAACCCTGTCACAATAGCTTATAAGCTCCTCATTATCGCTTGCATAAAGAATGACACTCATGTTGTTTTCTTCAACCATTTTTATAATGAACGCATACAAGTCTCTTTTCGCGCCGACATCAACTCCTTTTGCAGGATCGGCCAGCAGTAGCACGTTCGTATCAAAATTCAGCCACTTGCCTACAACAACCTTTTGCTGATTCCCGCCCGAAAGGGTATCCACTGTTTTATCTATGCTTTCTGTTTTAATAGCCAATTTCTCCACAATGCCCTGGCACTCTTCTTTATACTTTTTGATTGGCGTAAAGAAGGGCTGCTTTTTAAAAGCAAGCTTTGGAAAAATAATGTTCGTGTAAATTGAATCTTTAAGCATCAGCCCTTCAACCTGACGGTCGCCGGGCACCAAAAACATACCGCAGCGAATGGCATTTGCTGGTTTTGTAAGGTTTATCTTTTTTTCCTTCAAAATAAAATCGCCTTTGGCTTCCCGGTAATTTCCGGCAAGCGCCAGCATCAGTTCGTTTTGCCCTTGACCTTGCAGTCCGCCGATACCCAGAATTTCTCCTTTTTTCAATTCGAATGACACGCTTTTCAGAAATTTACCGTATTTTAAATTTTGAATACGCAGCATGGGTTCATCGGCAATATCTCTGTATGTTTTAATATGATGGATGGTTTCCGTTTCGCCCGTAATCAGTTTAACAATATCATCCGGGCATTTCTCATTCATGCAAAAATCCAGTTCGCCTACATTTTTTCCGTTTCGAAAAATAACAACATCGTCGCATATTTCAAGAACTTCCCATAGTCTATGCGACGTAAATATCATAGATACGCCCTTTGACGCCAAATCCCGCATATATTTAAAAAGAGCGTTTACCTGCACTTGCTCCAATGCCGCTGTCGGTTCGTCCAATATCAAAAGCTGCGGATCTTCTGAAATTGCCTTTGCAATTTCAACAAGTTGTTTTTCGCTTGGATCGAGCTGGCCTATCGTTCTTGAAATATCAAAATTCGGTAAAAACTTATCTAAAATATCTTGTGATAATTCTTTTGCATCTTTGTTGTTTAAGAAAAACCTGTTCGTTTTTTCAAAACTTAAAACAATATTTTGCCATACGGTTAAATGCGGGAGAAGGCTTAAGTTTTGAAAAGCCATAGAAATTCCCGCGCGTTTTGCGTCAATTGGGTTTCGAAAACATACCTTTTCACCGTTATATGTTATTGTTCCGCTGTCTGCAAGATATACCCCTGTAACAATTTTCGAAAGCGTACTTTTCCCCGATCCGTTCGCGCCCAGCAAACCGGTAATTTTGCCTTTTTTACAGGTGATATTACCATCGGACAGGGCTGCGACGCCCCCGAAGTGTTTTTTTATGTTCTTTGCTTCCAATAAAACCATTGCAGAATTCACATCCCTCAGCAAATACTTATTTGTTTGCAGAAGCGGGCCGGGCCCGCTTCTGCAAACTCGAAATTCGTTTTATGTTTTACTTGTTATGTTTTACTTAAATAACGCATCCGTATCCGGCTGGCTGATGGTCTCAGAGAGGTAATAGTCGTCCGGCAAGTCTTTCAGCAGCTCCCACCCCTCTTCGAAGTTGTCGTCGGTGTAGAAAGAACTTACAGTGTAATAGTAAATATTGTCTTTCAGCACCCCGTCTTTAAAGTCTTTACCCTGAGCCAGGCTTATGGCCAGGCGGAACGCTGTACCGCCGATTCCCGGAGGATTGGGCTGCGCGCAGGCTTTGAAGTCCGCATTTTCACTGCGCAGGTCTTTCCACAGCTTGAAGAACGCGGTACCGGGATCGCCAAACATAACTTTTGGCAATTGACCGGCATCCAGGAAAGCGGACAGGACGCCGAATGCCATTCCGTCCTGCGTAATCACGCCGTCAATCTGCTGTCCGCCGGCGATTATCTGGGCGGTAACCTGTTTGGAGTCGATCTGATTCCATTTGCCTGATTGCGACTGAATAAGATTGATGTTGGGATATCTCTGCAGTACGTCTTTCACTGCCTGCTCACGGGCTGCGTTTGCAGGATGTCCTTCCAGACCGTATATGTCGATCACATTGCCCTCTTGCAGTGTTTCGCAAATGAATTCAACGTTTCTGGTCGCCCATGCATAATGATCAAGCGTTACCTGCAGGGTCCCGGGCGAATCGGCCGATGCGTCGAATACAACAACCAGCTTGCCCGCCTTCTGTGCCTCCGCAATGGGTTCGGTCAGGGCAGTATTGTCGTTTGGGTTTACAAGAATAACGTTTATTGCCGGATCGTCCACAAAGTTGCGGATAATCTGCGCCTGTTCGTTCGCGTCTCCGTTGGTCGTGTTGTTTACAATCTGATAATCCTTGATAATCCCCGCGGCTTTGTATTCATCCCCTACGGCTTTCATGCTGTCTACCATAATATCACGCCATGAGTATCCCCCGGAACCTGTGGAAATACCTACTACGATGTCACCTTCTGGTACAATTTTGATTAGGCCTGTTCCGGACTCGGTTTCTGTGGCCACCTCAGAAGACGCAGGGGGCTCTTCTGATGTGGCGGCTTCAGCGGCCGCCGATTCTGATGAATCAGCTGTCGGTGTTGGTGTGCATCCTGCGAACAGCGAAGCCGCAAAGGCTACGCACACAAGGACGACAATTAGTTTTTTCATTTATTTTTCCTCCTTTTTTTTATTACTGCACTAAATAATGTGCAATAAAATTAAAATGGATTGTTTTTCAAAGCAATATGTCCATATTGGTTTTTCCAATGGCCTGGCAACCCGGCCCCCTGCGTATATTTTAAAATATACAAGCTCTTATGCGTACGATTTTCTTAAAATAGTTTTTTTGTTTCTTTTGTTATTTTTGTATTATTTGTATTATACACCCGGTGCTTTTGAATTGCAATAACAAAATGGTTTTTTTTAAATTTTTTCATTTTATCTTTTTCATAATAAGAACGAAGACCAGCGCCCTAATCGTATGGGTACCAACCCGAATTGGGTTTGCATCGCGGGAAAACGCACCACGGACATGCTGCCGCCTATTTCAGCGCTGCCCGAACCGCTCGAGCTTTGCCGCAATACGTTTCCCGCTGATTGAAACTCAAAGGCCAAAAAGCCGCGATTTGGATGAGTTTCAAGGAGGAGGATAGGATATTCAGAATATTCCGCCCGGCCGCAAAAACAGTAAATTACGCAATTCCGGCTTTTTTAGCGAGTTTGTATTTAGTCCAAGACGCTTATGCAAAGAATTTATAAAAAATACTTGCTTTTTCAGAGTTTTTTTATTATCATACAATTAATACAATTCATACATTTACTGTATTTATTTTTTATTTGTATTAATTGTTTTATATGTATGTATTGTATCAATATAAATAAAGATTTGCAACTTTTTTTATTAGTTGATAAAAATTAATTCCGAGTATATAAATGCTGCTTGTAGTTTGTTAAAATTTCAATTATGATAAATAGTACATTTTTTTTGAGGGTCGATATGTTAGTTGCAGCCGAAAGTTCGATAAAATTAATACAATGTGTCAATAATGTTTGCGAATGGCTGGCACGTCGAGATATTCAGCAGATAACTGCTAAGGAAGTCCAGCGAACAACGAACTTAAATTACTTCGATGCGTTATTTGCTTTCGGTTGTGATCTGACCGAAATACCTGAATTCGCTTCTAAGGTCTATCATATGGGATTATGCCGTACCATTGTTTTTAGCGGCGGTATCGGCCACGGGACCGAGGGATTACGCATAAACGCGAAAGGAAAATATGGTATTCACCTGCATAACAGTACGGAGGCTGAAATCATGGCCGCAATCGCGTCCGAATTCTGCGGTGTTCCAAGCAACAAAATATTAATAGAAGATAAATCCACTAATACAAGTGAAAATGCGCTGTTCTCACTCGATCTGTTGACGCGGTCTTACGGGAAACCGGCCGGCATATTGCTGGTCCAGGACCCATTAGCGCAGCAAAGGAGCCATCTGACCCTGATGAGATATACTGATGAAGATACCAAATTAATCAGTTTTGCTCCGTTCATACCGCATTATATCCATAACAAGCCCTGGGCGGAGGAACGCTTTTTTGATTTGATCTTCCGGGAGGTCACCCGGATCGGCGATGATGAAAACGGCTACGGACCAAAAGGAAAAAATTATATCGCGCACATCGATATCCCCGAATCCGTTTTGGAAAGCTATCGATATATACAAAATTTCCGTTTAAAGAAAACGCTTTGAGTTAATACTTATATAAAGAGAGGTGCCTTTTATGCAAGCCGAACCCAATTTATCGATTTTCGAAAACTCCATCAAATACGATTTGAATCTGCCGTTATACTATCAGATCAAATCCATGATAAAACGCGGAATAGCCAACGGTTCTTTAAAACCGGGCGATTTGCTGCCCGCGGAAGAACAGTTTTGCAAGCAATTCGACCTCAGCCGAACCACTATACGCCAAGCGTTTGCCGCTTTGGTTAAGGAGGGCGCGGTCGATCGCGTAAAAGGAAAAGGGACTTTCATCTCGCAAAACCAAAAACTGGACAGAAACGTGGACAAATTATACAATTTCACAACCGAGATAGAAAAACTCGGTATGAAGGCTTCCTCTGTTGTTTTAAAATTTGAAAAAATATTTCCCGAAGACGACCTTCTTCAAACATTCAAGACCGCCTCCAACGAAATGTTATATCGTATCGTCCGGCTCAGGCTGGCCTCCGGCCAACCTCTTATGCTTGAAACAACCTACATCCCAACCAAATATATTAAGGGTCTGAGCAGCGAAATCCTTGAAAAGGCCTCCCTTTACCGCCTGCTTGAGCAGGAAGGTATCGAGCCTTATACTGCGCAAGAAACGTATGAATCCGTTTTGATCACGGGAGAAGAAAAAAAGCTTTTGAAATGTAAAAGCAATACTACGGGGTTTTTCTTGGAACGAATCGGCCGGCTGAAAGACGGCCAGGTCTTTGAATTAACACAATCCATTATTAGAGGCGACCGGTCCAAAATCATTCTTAATCTGCATCAGGACTCCTGTTCGATCAACCACCAGATCGAGTAAAATGGATATTACATAAATATTTTTTAAACAATGGTTCGGCAGTATCCATTATCATAAACGGATCATTTCCAGTCCCGGATAAAACTTCAGTTCGTCATACAAAATGGGTTTTATGTATTCCAAGAATTCGTTTGTAACCGAAAACCCGCCGTCGCCTATAAAACTAAAAGGAACAATGCGTTCAAAATTAGCAACGCTATTTTTTGCTTTTGTATCACGAGTGGAACTATCCTCTCCTTCGCAATCCTTGCTCTTTAACAATCACAATTTGGAGGAAGTTAACTACTTCTCGCCTTCAAACTCTGGCCGCAAATCAACATAACCGCTTTCTTTAATTGAGCTTGCACCATAATAAGCAAACACAAATTCCGCAGGTTCATCAAAAGGATTCCTGGTCCAATGGATTGCACCAACCGGCGCAAATGCGGCCGTTCCCGCAGGACATACGTTCTCCACGTCTCCATCCTTTGTCGTATATCCGTTAACAACTATGCCTTTAATGGTATAAACGACTTCGCATGCGTTTAAATGCTGATGTTTACAATGTGCTGACCTTGGAGGAAAAATGCAATGTCCAAAAATCGCTCTGTCATTGTCCGGAACCGTATCTCCAGTGATAATATACTCAATCTCAAATCCCGGCATCAAATCATCAATAGCGGGATCCTCAGGTATTTCAGTATAGTTCCAAACATTCTTTTTAACCGGTTTCCAACCGGCAATACCACCACTCATTTTTGTCCTCCTTTACGAAGTTTATTAATTAAATAACTTAAGCACTATTTTTTTCATAGATTCATTCCCTTAAATATATCAGTCAAATTGATAAAAACTCTCAGTCATGATGCAGATATTCTCTGCATCATGACTATAAATAAATTTTTAAAATGCTTCTTAATAAAGTCCGACTTTGTTTTCTGTAAGACTGATAAGTATGTTCTTTTTCTGCGAATAGTGCTCAAGCATCATCTTGTGAGTTTCACGGCCTATACCTGATTTTTTATATCCACCAAACGGTGCGTGCGCCGGGATGCTATTGTAGTTATTAATCCACATTCTCCCGGTTTCAACGCCTCTTGCCACACGAAACGCACGATTAATATCCTTTGTCCATACTGCACCTCCAAGGCCATAATCATTATCGTTTGCCATCTTAATAACTTCTTCCTCACCCTTAAACTTGATGACTGAAACAACAGGCCCAAAGATTTCTTCACGTGCAACCCGCATATTATTATTTACATCAGCTAGAATTGTCGGTTTCATGAAGCACCCTTTATCAAGATCATTTTCCGTTACTCTGCATCCGCCTGTAACAACTCTGGCGCCTTCATTTTTGCCTACTTCTACATAATCCAGAATCTTTTTTAATTGTTCCTTATTTACCTGCGATCCCATTTGCGTGTCTTTTTCCCACGGGAAACCAACTTTTACGTTTTCAAATGCTTTTGCAGCTTCTGCTATATATTGATCGTATATGTCTTCATGAACAAATGCTCTGGAACCGGCGCAGCATACTTGGCCCTGATTAAGCAGAATACCAATCTGCAATCCCTCAATTGCTTTTTCCCATGGTGCATCCGGAAAAAATATATTAGCAGATTTACCGCCAAGCTCAAGGGTGGCTGGTATCAGTTTTTTTGCAGCAGCATCAGCGACTGTATAGCCCACTTCGGTTGAACCGGTAAAAGCCAGTTTTCTAAAACCCTCGTGCTCCAGCATATATTTGCCTGCAACTGATCCTCTTCCGGTAATAACATTCACTACACCGGCCGGCAGAACCTGATTAAATATTTTAGCCAATTCCAGAAGACTCAATGAAGTTGTTACAGAGGGTTTGATTACTACACAATCTCCCGCTGCAATAGCCGGTGCAATTTTCCAGGCAGCCATCAAAAAAGGAAAATTCCACGGAATAATCTGCCCCACAACGCCAATGGGTTCTCTCAGAATAAGACTCATCGTATCTTTGTCAAGCATTACCGCCTGGCCTTCCTCAGTTCTTATAGCACTGGCAAAATAACGAAAATGATCGGCACTTAGCGGAATATCAATAACCATTGTCTCGCGAATCGGCTTGCCATTATCCAAAGTTTCAACCATTGCAAGCTTTTCGGCATTGGCTTCAATCAAATCCGCTACCTTATGCAACATTTTTGAACGCTCCTGCGGGCTGACATCTTTCCATTTATCATATGCCTTCCAAGCAGCTTTCACAGCCAAGTCAATATCCTCTTTCCCTGCATCTACACATGTAGCAAGCAGTTCTCCATTGGACGGGTTATATGCTTTGAATGTCTTGCCTTCTTTTCCTTCTACCCACTTTCCATCAACAAAAAGCTTATAGTTTGAATCAACTATCTTCTCCATTTAAATATCTCCTTTACTCATTTTTTAATATTATAATAGACAATACTTTGCTACAAAATGAAGATTCACAAAGGCAAGTCTAAAAATAATATTGCTTCATATAAAGCAACCACAATTTCCCACCTCTTTAAATATATCATCACCTCCCAACAACTGAATGTATTTTTTTCTTATGTACCTTTTGTATTTTTTGTTTTTATTGTATCAAACATTTAATTAATTTTCAAGCATGTTTTTGTATCCGAAGAATCATAAAGTTAGTAATAATGGTTATTTTATGTGCTTTTTTAATCTTATTTAATTTCAATCTTGCTTTTTTTTCCAAAAATTTAATATGATATAAATAATACATATAAAACATAATAAAAAATGATGGGGTGTATCACATGCAGGCAGAACCTAATATTTTTATTCCGGATAAAGAGCCGGAACTCAAAAAGCACATGGATTCCTTCATGGATCTGGATATGGTGTTTTTCGGGATCGTTTCCTCCACGCCAGAGCTCCATATTTCTTTTTATTCAAGCTATCTGACGAAGGAAGAATGTAGGGAGATGCTTAAAAAACAGTCCGTGCGGAGAGGTGTTTTTCGCGCAGCTCGCCATAAACGGTGAAGTAATCGACAATCTCCTGAGCGGCCGGGTGATGACGATCGATCTGGAAACACTGCGGCGCGTTCCCTGTTCGGCAGCGCCGGCAGCAGGTTCCGACAAAGCTATTTTTTATTATTTCCGGAGCCCGCGGCGGCTATTTCAATCGAATTATCATCGATCAAACCACAGCATTAGCCATTATTAACCAATTATCAAATTAACTCTGTCAGTAATAACCTGTCCCAAATATTTTCTAAAAAATCAACCTCAAAAACCGGTATAACATTCACTTCCATCACGTCCGTTTTCCTATACCTTTTTAACGACTTCTTACTCCTTATGACCTTGCATTTCCTTTTGACTTTCCCCCATAAAAACATGCGCATCTTTGCTACCGATGTAGGCACGGAAGAACTCGCGCATCTCGAGATGGTGGGCACCATGGTCCACCAGCTTGTGGAGAACGCCAGCATAGACGAGATCAAGCGCGCGGACCTGGGCGGATATTATTCGGATCATGACAAAGCGGTCTATCCGGTCAGCGCATCCGGCGTCCCCTTCACCGCAGCCTATCTGCAGTCCAAGGGCGATCCGATCACCGACCTCACCGAAGACATGGCGGCCGAGCAGAAAGCGCGCTCTACCTACGAATTTCTGATCAACCTGGCGGACGACCCGGACGTGATCGATCCCCTGCGCTTCCTGCGCGAGCGGGAAGTCGTGCACTTCCAGCGCTTCGGCGAAGCCCTGCGCATCGTAGAAGAATACCTCAACAGCACAAAATTCTTCCCGGTCAAAACGCCCGGAATAATGAAAAAATAACCATTTCATGTAATTGTCTCATACGATGCGGCTCGCACAAGCCACAAAAAACCTGTAAATTATCCCTTGCTATTAAAAAGATGCCAGATAAAAATTTAGTTATCTGGCATTTATCATTTTAACCATTTTATATAAACTTCATTACGTATTCGGCTGTGTTCGCTCGACTTTGCGTTACAGATTACTCCTTGATCCGCCAATACATTGCCTATAGCCATTCGTTCCGCGTTTTCTTTTTTCGCTGAACATTCTTCAAAAACCCGCGAACTTTTTGGGGGTCGTTTTTTCGCGACCGAATCCAGCCTTGAAACAATGGCAAATTCTTCTCAGCTTCTAATATTTTGTATTTATTGTTTCATTAATTAAAAATTAATTGGTACCCATCTTCTGTTTTATGATATGCTGCAAAAAAATTGACCCCACCTGAAAAATCAATTCCCGTATTCTGCAAAGCAACGGCATACCGGTCATCGCCGGTCAAAGACTTTCCCTTGTCGGCAATACGGAGGCCAAGACGCAGCGTTTCTCCGGCAACCCCTTCCGGCATTGCAAACACCGCACCGAGTTCAACATTACCGTCCGGAGGCCAGTTTTCCGCGTCCGCTTCCAACGGTATGGAAAACTCGGTATCCTGCCCTTTTATAACAAGGTTCGTGCTGTAATCGCCGCCCAAAGAAGCGAATCCTGTATTGCTTACATACAGGACGGCCTTAACTTCCCTGCCAGCTTCAAGCATCCCGCTCAGTTTGGCGGACTGCAGAGAAAACCGGTATCCCATATGCCGCCGGATATATTCATAGGCGTCCTCTCCGTCTGCCGTCCCAATCTTCCAGCCATTCAGCACATCCTTGTTATATTGGCTGTTGAGATAGGAAAGGTGCAACATGGGAAACTCACGGCTTGCGTTCTGGGCAGTAGCATAACCGCTTTTACAGCTGGTTTCCCCGCCATAGGGCAGCCGCACAAAATACGTTTGTGCCCATGCAAGCTCTTCTTCCCGGCTTAAATCCGTATAGGTGCCGAGGTCGTCCCCGCTTCCCAGCAGCGCATCGTTATGCACGCCTATCCTGCCTTCAAACATCTGCGGAAGTTTTTCCTGCGCGAAAAGCGCCCTGATAAACGACGGACGTCGCACGCAAATAAACACGTTTTCGGGCAGCCCGTCAAACAGCTCGTTCAAAACGGCGGCCTGCGCGTCCACAGAAGGCGGATCCCCAAAATTTGAACTGTGCCACTCCCCGTACGCCCCCAGAAAACCGGCCTGCACAACGTAAAGGATATCCCCGTATTTTTGAAGAACGGGTTTCATTTGACCGATATGCCCGGTAATCCGCACAATATCTTTTGGATCGTTGTAAGCGGATTCATTGTCAAAGCCGTATGCGGCCCTGAGGATAACCTTGAGTCCCCTGTCCCTCGCTCCCTTTAAAATGGCATCCAGCTCCTCAAGCTTCTGTTCACTCAGGTCGCGGTCCTTAAAGTCCCCTATATCGAACATGATAAACACAAGCGAACATCCGTTTGCGCGCACCTGCCAAAGTTTTTCGGGATGGTTGCTTTTCACGGGAAAATAAAACCCGCGGGCGGGATTCATATGGGCGCTGTCCCCCTCGGCAAATTCAAGGCGGACCAAAAGGTTATGAAAAGGCCACAGAGTAATCACGCCGATCACAGCCGCGGCCAGAACCCAAAGCCAAACGGCTTTTCTTTTTTTCATTACTGCGCATAATCCCCAGCATATTCAACCAGGACGCAGCTTTCCACGCCCTCGATTGCCGATATACGGGTAACAAACAGCGTATTATTGTTATTCAGTTTCATTTCAAGCGTCAGTTCCGTCATATCGTTGATGCCCGTCTTGTTCTTCAGCACGGTTTTCATAGGGGACAATATCCGCATGACCTCTTCGTTCGCGTCATTGTGATACCGGATTACCAGTAGATACACGCGTTTCCGGGGACCCACGCGGCTCGCAATCATATAGACGATCCCAATGCCGACGGTGGCCAAAATCGCGTAGAGGTACATGCCGGCTCCGGAGGCAATGCCGGCCGCGACCGCCCAGAAGAGGAATCCAACGTCCAGCGGGTCCTTGATCGCCGCGCGGAAACGCACGATGCTCAGCGCGCCCACCATGCCCAGGGACAACACGATGTTCGTACTGATTGTCATGATAATAAAGCTGGTGACCAGCGTGGTCATAATCAGCATCACATTGTAATTGTGGCTGTATAAAACGCCTTTATAAAAGAAACGGTAAAAGATATAAATCAGCACGCCGCAAATCAGCGCGGTGATCAGGGATACAATCATTCCGGTCGTATCGATCTGCGTCGTTTGAAACGCCTTGAGTATGCTGTTTTTAAAGACATCCTGGAACGTAGTATAATCGTTAGACATATAATTTCACCTTTCTTAACTCTTTTACACACAATAAATATTTAGATATGGCGCAATGGTCTTTTGGCTGCCCCTTTAAAATTCTTTTCACAAATTCGGGCAAAAATTCATCATACTTCAATTCTAAAATAAGAATGTTTCGCGGCAGAACGGACGAAAGTATCAGGTTCGGGTCAAACATATTCACGCTGTGCACACCGGCATGCAGATGCTTGTCAAAAGTGATCCGCACGTTGCCTTCCCGCAGGTAATACGCCTCCCGCAGATAATCCACAATCAGCTTGGGCCGCATCAGCCGGGTATTGTGCGCACAGAACAGATCCATGCATGTCTGGTTTTGTTTAAAAGATAAAAATCCATACTCTCCCTTCAATATACGCTCATACTCTTCTCTGCTCAAAGGCGCGGAACTTTTTGACGTATAGTTGTCGAATTTTGATTTTTTCTCCAGACTGATCTTCGTATCCGACCCGTTGTAAATCCGGACGCGGTATTTGCTTCTAATCCGCACACCGTCCTCCTTGTCGCTCGCGCAGGTGTTGCGGTAATCGTCAAAGTACATGCTGCGGATGGTATAACCGTTCTCATCCGTCATGTTCTCATCCGGCTTAAGAAAGTTTCTCATCTGCACGCGCAAATCGTAATACGCCGCTTCGCTGATAAAATATTTCAATTCGTGCCTGAGTTTATTATTCTGGTATTCCATACACCGTCCTCATTCGATCACGACTTCTTTCTCGCCCCAGTAGCTGGCCAGAAGTTTGGTCCCGTTTTCCAGCAGCTGGTAGTTGTCCGCACTGTACTGCTGGTGTCCCTTGTCGTCCTTAATAATCAGTTTGCAGTAATACGTTCCGGGCAGCAGGCCTTGCACCGCAATCCGTGTCCCTATGTAGTCGCTCTTGGAAAAAACAACGTCCACCATATCCGGGTCTTTCGCAATCGTAAAATCATATGTGATCAGATCGTTTTGCAAATCATAGGATGCTTCCCAGTCAAACTGCACGTCGCCATTTGAAAGCCGTTTCGGTTCACTGATATAAGAAGGCATGGGGTACTGGATGGACGCGATCACTTTTCTGTAATTGTCATCAATAAAGTTCATAAATCCGTCGATATACGGTTCAATCTCATTGGGCGGCATCTCGGAATGGGATATATCCGGTTCTTTTGTCATAAACTGCCGCAGGACCGTCTTATAGTCTTCCAGCAGCTCCCGGCCGCCATCGTCGGTGAATACAACATGAATCTCATCAATCTTCTGTATGAGAAGATCAACATTGTCCGGATTCTGCAAAAACCGCCTGTGCAGAACAATCGGCCAGTAATGCGGCACGCCGTACAATGAATCGGGCGCATAATAATCAGATCTTTCCTCCCCGTGCCGGAAGGTACCATCATAATCCCAGGGCAAAAAATACCAGGTCAGCGAATTTTCCGGGCTGTACAGCATAAAATTATGCATGGTCGTATCCTCATTGCCCAGCAGAAAATTGACAGCCATCCAGGTAAGATAGTTTTCTTTGTTGAAATATTTATTGAATACCCCGTCAAAATCCTTATTATAGTCATTGATGTCCCCAAGCATTTGCAAAAGTTTTGCATGGTCCTTGCCGCCTTCCCTGATATCCAGTATGGTTTCAAACGCCGCTGCATTGTAATCCGGATCGTCCACATTCTTCAAATAGTCGGGGTTTTTGGCAAAATTAAACATCTCCGCCTTATATATCGTTCCGTTCTCATCCAAACCGCGGTTCCTCAAATACGTCTTGTTGGGCTGTTCGGTTTGCGTATACAGGCCATAATCCACATATTGGCCTGTCGGGTCCTGTGCGGACAGGTCCTTGATATACAGCCGGACGAACCGGGTGCGCATGCTGGCGATATCATTCAGTCTGACCATCAGGTCCATGCTGAATTTTTGCGCGACCTTGCTGGGATCCCCGTAGTGCTTGTTTAAATTCAGAGAACTCTGGTTTTCCCACTCGCCGGTAGAATTAAACAGTACGATTTTATAAGATTTCAAATCCGCGCCGCGGGCCGAATTTCCCCGCACGCGCATGGTCGCGTTCGCGGCATTGTCCTGATACCCAAGACCGTCCACCTTAAGTCCGTTGCCGTCCCCCTCCTGTATCAGGCAGTTCAGCGTCGGGTTATACGTATGGTCCCGGGCCATATGCAAATTGAAATCAGCGAACGTGCGTGTGTTTCCTTCATCATCCACGGTCGGATAAACGGTCACGAAAAACGTCGTGATCTTGGAGGGATCATCCCCGTTGTATATACGCTTGTCTTCAACAAGCGGCGCGCCGTTGAGTACGCTGTCTTCCAGCGACCAGCCGTTCATGCTGTCCGCCGCTTCCTCGGACGCTACGCTTTGGGAGGGATAAACGGTCCCCTCCAGCAGGGAACACCCGCTCAGCAGCGAAGAAGCGAGCGCAAAGAGAATCACAGCGCAAACCAGACTTTTCTTAAGCGTCATTCCTTATCCTCCGTAAATCTCGCGTTCAGGCAAAACAGGTTCCTGTTGATATTCCTGATA